>Ga0049085_10000018_pt1 | contig 80726 bp, 52 predicted proteins | sample GreLakmeSU08MSRF_FD_66721 | JGI IMG/M metagenome (GOLD analysis project Ga0049085, IMG submission 66721) | Freshwater lentic microbial communities from great Laurentian Lakes, MI, USA - Great Lakes metaG SU08MSRF | ecosystem: Environmental > Aquatic > Freshwater > Lake | place: Great Lakes... | reverse complement strand
AACGGATCGTGACCGTCGTGATGGCCGTGAGCCTGCTCGGCAACGCGAGTGCCATCCTCATGCAGGCACCGCGCGTCCCGTACGCCATGGCTGAGGATGGCCTGCTCTCCCATCGGATCACGACGGTGAACGCCGGCGGCACGCCCACCACGGCGCTCTTCCTAAGCGCGATGGTCAGCATCATCCTGATCGTATCGGGCACCTTCCAGACCATCATCGCGCTCGCGGCCTTCTTTTATGTGGTGGGGTACGCAACCACCTTCGCGTCGCTCTTCGTGCTCCGCTACAAGGAGCCGTACACGCCGCGGCCCTATCGCGCTTGGGGCTACCCGGTCATTCCGGCCATCGTGCTCGTTGGCGCGCTGGCGTTCCTCGCCGGGAGTTATGTCACGGACACCGCGAACAGCCTCCATGCGACCTACGTACTCGTGGCGAGCTACCCGGTGTACCTGATCACCCGTCGACTGGTGAGGAAGTAGTCAACCACAGCGCACACGGATCATCCATTGCGGGTGCTGGCCGGCCCGTGCTGTGCCATCCGAGGTGAAGCTCGCTGTTGGCCGCTTGGTCCGTGCACTCTGTGGTCAACTGCGTCACAAAGTCGTAGTTTCATGACATTGTCCCACCAGTGATCCCAATAGGAGAAGCACTCATGCCCCGCCGCTTGTTCTCGCTCGCGTTCGCCGCACTCCTCCTCGCCCCCGCGCTGATCTCGGCACAGGGCCGTGGTGGTCGAGGCGGCGCCGCCGACTCGATCAAGTACAAGTACGCCTCCACGCCAAAGCTTGACCAGCTCAAGACCGAAGTCGCCGCCGAGATCGACAAAGAGGCCAAGTTGATCCAAGTGATGGTCGACAAGGTTTTCTCCTTCGCCGAGCCGGGCTTCCAGGAATTCGAGACAATGAAGTACCTCTCGGGCATTCTTGAGAAGAACGGCTTCAAGGTCGAGCGCGGATACGCCGGTATTCCCACGGGCTTCGTCGCACGCTGGGGCTCTGGGCGCCCAATCATCACACTCGGTTCCGACATCGACGACATCCCACAGGCGAGCAACAAGCCCGGCGTCGCGTATTTCGATCCACTGGTCACCGGCGCACCGGGCCATGGCGAAGGACACAACGCCGGCATGCCGCTGAACATTGCGGCCGCCCTCGCGGTCAAGAAAATCATGGAACGCGAGAAGATGCCCGGCACGCTGATCCTCTGGCCGGGCGTCGCCGAGGAACTGATGAGCGGCAAGTCCTGGTACGTGCGCGCAGGGCTCTTCAAGGACGCTGACGTCACGCTGTTCACACACGTCGGCAACGACCTCGGCGTGTCTTGGGGCCAGTCATCGAGCAACGCCCTCATCTCCGCGATCTTCAAGTTCAAGGGCTCAAGTTCACACGCCGCCGGGGCACCATGGCGCGGCAAGAGCGCACTCGACGCGGTGCTGCTGATGGCCACGAGCTGGGAGTTCCAGCGCGAACACCTCGACCTGCCGCAGCGTTCGCACTACGTGATCACCGACGGCGGCGACCAGCCAAACGTCGTGCCGCCAACCTCGTCGATCTGGTTCTACTTCCGCCATCTCGACTACGACCGCACCATGGCGATGTTCGAGGACGCCAAGGTCAAGGCACGCGCCGCTGCGATGATGACGGGCACGCAGATCGACACGATCATGATGGTCGGCTCGGGCTGGAGCGCGCACTTTAGCCGCCCCGTGGCCGAGGCGATGTATGCGAACATGAGCAAGGTCGGAATGCCCCAGTGGGACGAGAAGGATCAGATGCTCGCCAAGGGCCTGCAGAAGGAACTCGGCGTCCGCGAGACCGGACTCTCGACCGCGACCACCGGCTCGCTCGGTGGCCCGGCCATTGAAGCCAGCCGCACCGGTGGCGGATCAGACGACATCGGCGACATCGCCTGGTCTATGCCGACGATCACACTGCGATTCCCGTCGAACATCCCCGGCACGCCAGGCCACAACTGGGCCAACGCGATCGCGATGGCCACGCCCATCGCCCACAAGGGCGTCGTGGCGGGCGCTAAGGTGCAAGCGATGACGATACTCGACATCCTCACCACGCCGCAGCTCGTCACCGACGCACATGCCTACTTCGGCGAGCAGACGGCGACTGTCAAGTACAAGCCGTTCTTCGCGCCGACCGACCAGCCGCCGATCTGGCTCAACAAGGAGCGGATGGAGAAGTACCGTCCCGATATGATCAAGTTCTACTACGACGAGACCAAGTTCTCGAGCTACCTCGAACAACTCGGAATCAAGTACCCGACGCTGAAGGCCATCGTCCCGTAGCGGTTCATCTTCTCCGGATTCGTCCCTACAGGTGATGTCGGCGTCGCGGCGCTAGCGCGCGAATCAGAAAAGGCCAGATGATGCGGATTCCTCGGATACTCAGTATCCGTTTGATCCGGACCATCTGGCCTTTTCCGATCACCTGACGGCCCTGAGATCTCTGCCAAACATTTTGCAACGGAACCACTCGTGAAGCTCCGAACGCTCGTCCTCGCCGCAGCCATCCTCGGCTCAGCCCAGATCGCGCCAGCGCAGGATCCACGACTCGCCGCACTCAAAGCCGAGGCGGTCAAGGCAATCGACGCGCAGGCCAAGAACATCCAGCAGATGGTGGATCAGGTCTTCTCGTACGGCGAGCTCGGATTCCAGGAGTTCGAGACGTCGAAGTACCTCACCGGCATTCTCGAGAAGAACGGCTTCACGATTGAGCGGGGCGTCGCGGGGATTCCCACCGCGTTCGTCGCCCGATGGGGGTCTGGCAAGCCGGTGATTTCGCTCGGCTCCGATATCGACGACATTCCACAGGCGAGCAACAAGCCCGGCGTTGGCTACTTCGATCCGATCATCAAGGGCGCGCCGGGTCACGGCGAAGGCCACAACTCTGGCATGCCGGTGCAGATCGCCGCGGCGCTCGCGGTCAAGAAGATCATGGAACGCGAAAAGATCCAAGGCACGCTCGTGCTTTGGCCCGGCGTGGCCGAAGAACAGCTTGGCAGCAAGGCGTTTCTCGTGCGCGCCGGCCTGTTCAAGGATGTCGACGTCACGCTCTTCGCCCATGTGAGCGACGGCTACGACATCAACTGGGGCCTCCAGCCTGCCCTGTATCTCATCTCGGCACGGTTCAACTTCAAGGGATCGAGTTCGCACGCAGCCAGCGCACCCTCGCGCGGCAAGAGCGCGCTCGACGCCGTGCTGCTGATGGCAACGAGCTGGGAATTCCAGCGCGAACATATCGAACTCGCGCAGCGGTCGCACTACGTGATTCCCGATGGCGGCGACCAGCCGAACGTCGTGCCACCGACCTCATCCATCTGGTTCTACTTCAGGAATACTTCGTACGAAGCAACGATGGCGATGTATGACGATGCGAAGGCCAAGGCTGCCGCCGCCGCCAAGATGACCGGCACGCAACTCGAAAGTGCGCAGATTCTCGGTTCGGCCTGGCAGCCGCACATGAATCGCGCGGTCGCCGAAGTGATGCACGCGAACGCTCTCAAGGTGGGGATGCCCCTCTGGAGCGCTGACGATCAAAAGCTCGCGAAGGCGGTACAGCGCGAGATCGGCGTGCCCGATTCCGGGCTACGCACCTCCGTCGCACCACTGCGCACACCGGCCAACCAACGACTCGGCGGGGCCGTAGGTTCTGACGACATTGGCGACGTGAGCTGGAACGTCCCGATGGTGACGCTCACCTTCCCGGCAAACATCCCCGGTCTGCCAGGCCACAACTGGGTCAACTCGATCGCCATGGCGACGCCAATCGCCCACAAGGGGGCGGTCGCCGGCGCGAAGCTCGCGGCGATGACGATCCTCGACCTGATGCTCACGCCCAAGGTCGTCGCCGACGCATGGACCTACTTCCGCGATGTCCAGACCGCGACCACCAAGTACAAACCGTTCATCGCGCCCAGCGACCTGCCGGCCACCTGGCTCAACGCGGACAAGATGCTCAAGTACCGCGACGAGATGAAGAAGTTCTACTACGATCCCACGAAGTACGGGACGTATATGGAACAGCTGGGCATCAAGTACCCGACGATCAAGGGCATCGTCCCGTAGGGATCCCGTAGGGATCCGTGCGCCTAGGCCTGATCGCTGCCAGGTAGAGCGCAACGCCAGGCCCAGAGGGGCCCATCTCGCGCAAGATCAATCGATTGCATCGCCGATTGGTGCGATTCTGGCTGGGAATCTCTCCTTGAAATCCCCTGCGCGGGCTGCCACAATCATTAGATAGGCCTTTCCGGTCAAATCGCAGTTCTTATTTCTTATCTCATAAGACTAATTTCTGTGCCTACGAACGTCGCCGATCCGCGCTACTACCACAAAGTCGTCGATTGCCAGTGGGGTTGTCCCGCCCACACCAACGTCCCCGAGTACATCCGGCTGATTGCCCAGGGCAAGTACGCCGAATCGTACCTGCTGAACCGGGAATCGAACGTCTTTCCTGGCATTCTCGGACGAACCTGCGATCGCCCCTGCGAACCGGCCTGCCGCCGCGGCCGCATCGACGGAAAGCCCGTCGCCATTTGCCGACTCAAACGCGTCGCCGCGGACCTCAAGGGTGATATCGACGAGTTTCTCCCGAAACCGCCGGCTGTCGAGAATGGCAAGCGCGTCGCCCTCATTGGCTGCGGCCCATCGTCGCTCACGGTCGCCAACGATCTCCGCCCACTCGGCTACGCCGTCACGATTCTGGAGAAGCGTGACCAGTCCGGCGGACTGATGCGCTGGAACATTCCGTCGTTCCGACTGCCGCCCGAAGTGCTCGACGAAGAAGTCAACGCCATTCTCGACACCGGCGTCGAACTCCGGTACAACTCGCCCGTCACGTCAATGCAGTCGCTCTTGGCCGAAGGCTACGACGCGATCTTCGTCGGAAGCGGTGCGCCCAAGGGCAAGGAGCTCCTCCTCCCCGGTCGCCACGACGGGAACGCGAGCGATGTGATTCACATCGGCATCGAGTGGCTCGGCGGCGTGCACTTCGGCCACATCGAAAAGATTGAGCCCACGGTGTTGATCATCGGCGTCGGCAACACGGCGATGGATTGCTGTCGCACCGCCAAACGGCTCGGCGCCACCGACGTGAAGGTCATTGCGCGCCGCGGCCGCAAGCACTTCAAGGCCAGCGCGTGGGAACTCGAGGACGCCGAGGAGGAACTCGTCGAGATCATCGAGCACCACGCGCCCAAAAGCTTCGTCTACGCCAATGGCAAGCTCGTCGGCATGGAGTTCGAGGTACTCGAGTGGACCGAACAGAACGGCCAAGCCACGAGCACGGTGCTCGAAACGAAGGTCATCCCGTGCGATGCCGTGATTCTTGCGATCGGTCAGGACAACGCGTTCGAGTGGATCGAGCGCGACATCGGCATCGAGTTCGACAAGAAGTGGGACATGCCCGTTGTGGACAAAGCCACACACCAGAGCACACTGAAGCACCTGTTCTTTGGCGGCGACGCCGCGTGGGGCCCGGCCAACATCATCTGGGCGGTGGAACATGGGCATCAGGCGGCGATCTCGATCCACCAACACTGCCAGTCGCTGCCCGTGACCGAGCGACCGGCGTACGGCATGAATCTCGTCAGCGCCAAGGTCGGGATGCACGCCTGGAGCTACAGCAACGACTTTAACCCGTCGCAGCGGCAAAAGATGAATCACGAGGAACTCGTGAAGCGTTTTGCCAGTGTGCACACCGAGGTCGAGCTCGGCTTCACGCCAGAGCAGACCGCGCGTGAAGTCGAACGCTGCCTCAACTGCGACATCCAGACGCACTTTGAAGACACGCTCTGCATCGAGTGCGACGCCTGCGTCGACATCTGCCCGGTGAACTGTCTCACCATCGCGCCAGCCGGTGAGGAAGACGAGCTCCGCACGCGGCTCATGGCACCAGCGCTCAACATGTCGCAGGAGATTTATGTCAGCACCGCGCTACCGCAGACCAAGCGCGTGATGGTGAAGGACGAAGACATGTGTCTGCACTGCGGTCTCTGCGCCGAACGCTGCCCGACCGCGGCGTGGGATATGAGAAAGTTCGAGCTGGTCGTGCCGTATGCCTTCGCGAAACCCGAAGAATCCGGACCATCCGGCTCGCTCCGAATCACCCGATAGGGCCGAGACCTCTCCTGACCGCACATGCCTTCTCAAAACGATTTCAGTTTCAAGATCGCGACCGTCAATGGCACAGGCTCTGCGTCAGCGAACACCCTGCTGATGCAATCCATTTTCCGCATGGGCATCCCCGTCACGGGCAAGAACATCTTCCCGTCGAACATTCAGGGATTGCCCACCTGGTACGAGATCCGGGTTTCCAAAGATGGCTACAACGCCCGTCCAGCAGAGATCGACCTCGTCGTCGCGATGAACCCGGAGACCTATTCCAAGGACGTAGCCACCGTCCGGAACGGGGGCTACCTCCTGTACGATGCGTCGTGGCCGATGGACGCTGAGCTGGCGCGTGAGGGCATCACCGTTATCGGCGTGCCCTGCGGCGAACTCTGCGTGAACACCTTCCAGCGCGACCGTGATCGCGTGTTGCTCCGCAACATCGTCTATACCGGCGCATTGGCCGCGTTGTTGGACATCGACCTCGACGTCATCAGCGAGCTGCTGCGCGAGAAGTTTGGCAAGAAGCCAAAAGTACTCGAGATGAACTTCACAGCCATTCGGCTCGGCTACGACTACGCCAAGGCCAATTTTCAGTGCCCGCTGCCATTCTCACTCCAGCGGATGAACGAGACGAACAACCACATCCTGATGGACGGCAACACCGCCTTCGGGCTCGGCGCCGTCTACGCCGGTGCGACCGTCGGTGCCTGGTATCCGATCACGCCCTCAACCTCGCTGATGGAGGCGTTTACCGCCTTCTGCAAGGATTACCGCACCAACGCCGACGGCACCAAGAACTACATCATCATCCAGGCCGAGGATGAACTCTCGGCCATTGGAATGGTGATCGGCGCCAATTGGGCCGGCGCGCGGAGTTTCACCTGCACGGCTGGCCCGGGCGTCTCGCTGATGCAGGAGTTTCTCGGCCTCGCGTACTACGCGGAAGTGCCCGCCGTTCTCGTTGACGTGCAGCGCGTGGGCCCCAGCACCGGCATGCCGACGCGCACCCAGCAGGCCGACCTCTTCTCGTGCGCGTATGCGTCGCACGGCGACACGAAACACCTCTGCCTCTATCCCGCCGACCCCGGCGAGTGCTTCGAGATGGCGCCCATCTCGTTCGACCTCGCCGAGCGTTTCCAGACGCCGGTGTTCGTGCTCAGCGACCTGGATATCGGCATGAACGACTGGATGATCCCGAAACTCAGGTGGGACGACTCGTACACACCCAATCGCGGCAAGGTGCTGACGGCCGAGCAGGTCGCGGCGCTGCCCAAGTGGGGGCGGTTCCAAGACACCGGCGGTGGCATTGCGTCGCGTACGCTGCCAGGCAGCGGCGGCAAGGGCGCGTTCTTCACGCGTGGATCGGGCCACAACCTGAACGGCGCGTACACCGAGGATTCGCCGGAGTATCAGGCCGTGATGGACCGCATCGCGGTCAAGTTTGAAACGGCACGCAACGCGCTCCCCAAGCCCGTGATCTCCACGGTCAAGAACGCCGACGCCGGCATCATCGCGATTGGTGGCACGAATGGCGCCGTACAGGAAGCGGTCGCCCACCTCAAAGAACGGGGCATCGCCTGCGATTATATGCGGATCCGCGGTTTTCCGTTCGGTGACGAAGTGATCGCGTTCCTCGAGAGCCACGAACGCATCTTCGTCGTGGAGCAGAACCGTGATGCACAGCTGCGCTCGATGCTGATGATCGAGACCAACTGCTCGCCCGACACACTCATCCCCGTGCTCGACTATGCAGGCCTGCCGCTCACCGCGAAGGTCGTGGTGGACGCCGTGGCCGGCCAGCTCGCCGGAGTAAAGTCATGACGTCGATTGCGAAGCCTCCCGTCAAACACCCCAGTCTCCAGAAGAACGCGCTCGGCCTTACCAAGCGCGACTACGAAGGGGCGATGAGTACGTTGTGCGCCGGATGCGGCCACGATTCCGTGACCGCGGCGCTGATCACGGCGTTCTGGGAACTCGATGTGCCGCCGCACCGCGCGGCCAAGATGAGCGGCATTGGGTGCTCGTCCAAGACCACGGCGTACTTCATGAAGCAGTCGCACGGCTTCAACAGCGTGCACGGACGGATGCCGTCGCTTACGAGCGGCGCCAATGCGGCGAACCGTGAGTTGATGTACATCGGCATTTCCGGTGACGGCGACTCCTTGTCCATTGGCCTTGGCCAGCTCTGCCATGCCATTCGCCGCAATGTGCAGATGCTGTACGTGATCGAGAACAATGGCGTGTACGGCCTGACCAAGGGCCAGTTCTCGGCGAGCGCCGATGTGGGGAGTACGAGCAAGCGCGGCGAGGCCAATCAACAGGCGCCGATCGATCCCGTGCTGCTCGCACTGACGCTTGGCGCGACCTTCGTGGCCCGGTCGTTCTCGGGCGACAAAACGCAGCTCGTGCCGATCCTGAAGGCCGGCCTCCGGCACAACGGATTCGCCCTGATCGATATCATCTCGCCCTGCGTGAGCTTCAACGATCACGAAGGGAGCACAAAGAGTTACAAGTTCACGCGCGAGCACGAGGTGGAAGTCGCGCCGATCGACTTCGTACCGCTTCGGAAGGAGATCGCATCCGAAAGCGGTGCAGCCGGCGGGCTCACGTCGGTGACCATGCACGACGGCAGCATTGTGCGGTTCCGCCAGCCCAACTCGGATTACAACGCGACCGACCGCAGCAACGCGTATACGCACGTGAAGGGGTGCATCGACAAGGGCGAAGTCGCAACCGGGTTGCTCTATCTGGACGAGGGCGGCACCACGGAGATGCACACGATGAACCGAACCGTGAAGACGCCGCTGGTGGACCTGCCGTTCAGCGAACTCTGCCCAGGATCGAAGGCGCTCGAGGAGTTGATGGCCGAGTATCGGTAACGACGCTTTGCTCGCCGGTTCACGACGTAAGCTCGACTTCCGCGCCCCAGCGCGCGACGCCTTCTATGGAATGGGAGCCCGCCCAATGATGAACCCCCTGCGCCTACTCGCCCGCACCCTGGCCCTCGCGCTCGGAGCCGCCGCCCCCCTCAGCGCCCAAACCCCAGCCCAAAACGACAGTGCCATCAAGGCTGCGGCCCGTACGAGCGCGCTACCGCTCATCGCGCCTCGCACACTGACATTCTCCACCGACGAGGCGTCATGGATCTCCCTCGACGTCTCGCCCGATGGCCATACGATCGCCTTCGACATACTCGGCGACCTCTACACGATCCCGGTCGCGGGCGGCACCGCGACGCGCATCACGAACGGCACGGGCTGGGACCAGCAGCCGCGCTACTCGCCGGATGGCAAGCAGATCGTGTTCATCAGCGATCGCAATGGTTCCAAGAACGTCTGGATCGCCAACGCTGACGGCACGAAGCCGCGTATCATCACCAAGAGCGAGCGCATTAACTTTGCGTCGCCGATCTGGTCGGCCGACGGCCAGTACGTCATCGCCGGACGCGCAGGCCAACTCTGGATGTACAACACGAACGGCGGCTCGGGCGTGCAGCTCACGGGCCTCCGCCCCGAGGGCGCCGCACCAGCCGGCGCCGCAGCGACTCCCTCGCACTACGGGGCGGCACCGAGCGGCGATCCACGCTACCTCTGGGTGAACGTGAGCGGCAGCACACTGCCTGCCCTCGCCACCGCAGTGCTGCACACCGACGTCAGCTCGGCGCGCGAAGAGAATGAGATACTCGAAGCCCGCAGCAATGCGCGCCGTATCGGGCTGTATCAGATCGCGCAGTTCGACCGCGAGACGGGCCGCACGCTCGTTCGCTCGCACGAGACTGACGGCGCCTTTCGCCCAGTCGCGAGCCCGGACGGTCAGTGGCTCGTCTACGCCACACGCACCGACGCGCGCGAAGCGCTCAAGCTCCGCGACCTGAACACTGGCGAGGAACGCTGGCTCGTGATGGATGTGCAGCGCGATAACTCGCAGGGCGGCGGCGTCAACGATCGCGACCTCTACCCCGCCTCGGCGTTCACGCCTGACTCCCGTTCACTCATCACGAGCTACGGGGGCAAGATCTGGCGCGTGGCCATTCCCTCGGGCACCGTGACAGCTGTCCCGTTCACCGCCCAGGTGGACCAACAGATGGGCGCGCTCGCCAAGTTCGAGTATCCCATCAATGACTCGACGCTCGTCGTCACGCAGATTCGCGGCGCGAAGCTTTCGCCAGACGGCCGGCTCATCGCATTCACCGCGCTCGACGCGCTCTACGTCGGCGAACTCGGTGCCGTTCCCGCCGGCGGCGACACCGCCATGCGCCAGATCCAGAATCCGCGCAAACTCACGGCGGGCGGAATGGTGGAACACGCGCCCGTCTGGTCGCCCGACGGCCGCTACATCGCGTATGTGACGTGGACCGACACCGCCGGAGGCAACATCTATAGAGTAGCCGCGGCCGGTGGAACGCCGGAACGACTCACGCGCACGGCTGCGTACTTCGACAAGATCGCGTACACCAAAGACGGCACGCGGCTGATGGCCGTGCGCGGCTCGCGTTTCAGCCGGATGCGACAGTTCGAGGACTTCGGCAATATCGCGAACGGCGAACTCGAGTACGTGACGATCCCCGCGGCCGGCGGCGACGCGGTACGCATCGCATGGGCCGGCAGCGGCCAGTCGCAGCAGGGCCGCAGCGTGCCACACGTGGGGCCCGACAGCGCACGTCTCTATGTATGGGCTGGCAACGAAGGTCTCGTGTCGATGCGCTTCGACGGCAGCGACCGGAAAATCGTGGCTCGCGTCGCGGGCCCGCCGCCGCCGGCACAGCCGCTGCCGCCGGGGGCAACGCCGCTGCCGCCGCCATCTCCGGATGAAGTGCTGCTCTCACCAGACGGCAAGCGCGCGCTCGTGCTCGCCAACAACAATGTCTTCATGATCACGGTGCCGCCGGTGGTTGGCGTGGCGCCGGCGATCGGTGTGTCAGGGGCCGGAGTACCGACCAGACGGCTCACCCGCGTGGGTGGCGAATTCATCGGCTGGTCCGCCGACGGCGCGACGGCCTTTTATTCAATTGGTCGCAGCTGGTTCCGGTACGATGTGGGCGCCGCGGAGGCGGCCGTTCGGGATTCGGTGTCGCGTGCGGATTCTATCGCGAGTGCCCCACCGGCCGCTGGCGCTGCTGGCGCTGGTGGCGCTGGTGCCGGCGGTGCGGCCGCGGCCCGTGACACAACGAAGAAGCCATTGATGGCCTACGAGGCGCTTCGGTTCGACGTGACGATCACCGCAATGAAAGACAGACCCAGCGGCAGCGTCGTGCTACGCGGCGCACGCATCGTCACGATGAATGGCGACAAGATCATCGAGAAGGGCGACATCGTCGTAACCAACAACCGCATCGCAGCGATCGGCACGCGTGGTTCGGTGAAGGTGCCTGTTGGCGCGAAGGTGATTGACGTCGCTGGCAAGACCATCATTCCGGGGTACGTGGATATCCACGCGCACAACTGGTTCGGCTGGGGCGTGCACCGCGATCAGGTAACGCAGTTGCTCGCGAACCTCGCCTATGGCGTGACGACGCAGCGCGATCCGCAGACATCGGCCACCGACATCCTCACTTACACCGACCTGATGGAGACCGGCGCGCTGATCGGGCCGCGGCTGTACTCGACAGGCCCCGGCATCTTTGGGGCGGACAACATCAAGAGCCTCGATGAGGCGCGCGACGTGCTGCGCCGCTACGCTGACCACTTCAACACGAAGACCATCAAGCAGTACCTCGCCGGCGACCGCAAGGTGCGGCAGTGGGTGATCATGGCGGCGAAGGAACTGGGGCTCACCACCACCACTGAGGGTGGGTCGAACCTCTCCATGAACCTGACGCTGATGCAGGACGGCTATCCCGGTCTCGAGCACGCCATACCGATCTTCCCGCTGTTCAAGGATGTCGTGCAGCTCCAAGCGACCAGCGGCATCACGTATACGCCGACACTGGTCGTTGGCTACGGTGGCCCGACGGGACTCAACTACTGGCTGACGCACTACAACGTCGATGAAGACAAGAAGCTCCGCTATTTCACACCGCACGACGAACTCGACTCGTGGAAGTCGCTCACGTACAATCGTGACGACCAGTACATCTACAAGGGACACGCCGAGCAGTTGGCGAAGTTCGTGAAGGCCGGTGGACGCGTGGGTCTCGGGTCGCACGGCGAACTGCAAGGGCTCGGCGTCCACTGGGAGTTGTGGATGATGCAGTCTGGCGGGATGACGAACTTCGAGACGTTGCGCGCCGCGACGATCCACGGCGCCGACGCGATTGGCCTAGCGAAGGATCTCGGGTCGCTCGAAATCGGCAAGCTCGCCGACCTGCAGGTACTCGACATGAATCCGTTGACCGACATCCGCAACACGAACTCGGTCAAGTACGTCATGAAGAATGGTCGGCTCTATGACGGCAACAATCTCACTGAGGTGTGGCCGCGCGCGAAAGCCCTTCCTCCGCAGTGGTGGTGGAAGGAAGATCCACCGGCGAAGAAGTAGTTCTCGGCTCTCCAGTAACCCGGGCCCTTTCGCGAGAGCGAAGGAGCCCGGTTTTATTTTGGCCTGATTGTATCTGCCGGGTGCGAGGCGTCGCCAGGATCGGCGCGACCTACAGCTCGGTGCCTGGCTCCGTCGGGGCATCCGCGGCGGGCGCAGCCGGGGCATTGAAGTCGAAATCAGGAATCTCGGGCTCCGCGTTCGGGTCGTTGGCCCGCTCCGCGCGACGCGCGAGCTTGTCCTGCTTCTTGGCGGCCTTGGCCTGTTCACGCTGACGCTTCTGAAAACTGAAATTCGGCTTTGCCACGTGCACGCTCCGGGTGTGTGCTGAAAGATACCCGCTTGCACGGGTATTGGGTTCAGATTGTAGCCGATTTATTCAGGCCGTGCGCCTCGATGCGGCGACCACAACACCCCCAACGATCAGTATCGCCGCGACCGCGGTGTTCGCGCCGAGGCGTTCGCCAAGGAAGATGTGCCCTAACCCGCCGGCAACGAGCGGCTGCACGAGGATGTAGATCGCCACCGTCGAGGCCTGCACCCGTACCAGCGCCCAGTTGTTGAGCAGGTACGGTAGCGCGGTCGCCCCGACGACGGCGTAGGCCACGCTCCACCAAGCGGCCGGACTGAGTCCCGATGCGTACACGGCTTTCAGACCGCTGTACCCGATCGGCACCATCGTCAGCCCGGCAAACAGAAAGATCCAGCTCACCACACGGAGCGGGTCGTGCCGGGTGAGAATGGGCCGCGTGAGCACGAGGTAGAGGGAGTACGACGCCGCACCCAGGAAGAGCAGGATGTTGCCCGTCATGGCGTTCGTCGTGATGTCCACGCCGCCACGCGGGACGATCAGGATCAGCGCACCGATGAGGCCAAGGACGATCCCCGTGATCGCCTGCCAGGACGCGCGTTCACGGCGGAGCAGCACGGCGAACGCAAGTGTCACGACCGGTGTCGCGACAAAGATGATGCTGGCGTTGGTGGCCGTTGAGCGCGTGAGCCCTTCGAGGAAACAGAGCTGGTTGATAGACGCGCCGAGCAAACTGAAGGCGAAGAGCTGGGCGAAGTCGGATCTGCTGAGTTTTTGTCGCGGTGCCCGACCGCGCCAGAACGCCGACGCGACAAAGAGCACCGCGGCGGCGCCAAGCGTACGGATCGCTACGAGCGCTGGCGGCGTGATCTCGCGCATCGCGACCTTGGCAACGAAGTAGTTCGCGCCAAATAGAAGCCCCACCAGAAACAGCGCCCCGTGGACGATCAGGCGCGAGGGGTGCGGCCGGGCCGTCGGGTCGTGAGTCTTTATGTCAGCGGGCACTCGGAATAGTAGCGGGAGCACCGCGGAAACTCACGCGCCGGGCGAGCCTACTTGAGGTACCGCTCCACGGCAGCGGCAATCTTAGCCTCGATCGCGCCGGTCGATGCGCAGTGACGCGGCACGCGCGAGACGCCAGCAACATCCCTGCCGCTCGCGACCGTCGCCGAGGCGAGCGTGGTGCCCCCATTCGCGCCTGGCGCGACCCAGGTGACGACGGCGATGCTCAGACGATATGAGTCGGCGTTGGGGCCGTTTGCCGAGTCGCCACAACTGAATGAACGGGAGAGCGTGGCCCCGACAAAACGGTGGATTTTTTCAAAGACTTCGCTACCGATAATGCCCTTGATGTTGTCGGTATTGCCGGTAGGAATTTCCAGATCGGCGTACGCCCTGAGGACAGCGGCGTAGACCGCCTCGGGTGCGGCGCGCAGCGCCTGCTCCACCTTCATCGAATCCATCAGCACCGCCTCGTTCCAGGCGGGAAGCATGATGCGCACCTGCGCCTGTGCCGGGTTTGCGATGAGCGTAACGAACGCGAGTCCAGCGAATGTTCGGCAGATGCAGATCATGGCGCACTCCGGCGCGAGGAACCCTTGTGGTTCTGATCCTGAAGCTGCTTGATGAAACCTCGGAGGTCCTTCGTGGTACCGTTGGCGAGGTACCGCGCGAGGGTGCCCGTCACATTGGCGACGGCGAATGAAATCCCGTGGAGGTTCTTTTCTTTCGGCACACCGGGAATCGGCCGAGGATAGATAGACGCACCGAGTCGAAGGCCACCCTTCGCCGCTGGCTTGATCACGAGGCGCTCGCGTCCGAGCGCAGCGCTCCCAACCACGCCAATCACGCTGTCGAACGACCCGGGCAAATATCGCTTGCCCTCGGCTTCGTATGCCGCAATCACCATGCAACCGTTTTGGATGGCGAAATCCACCGCCGACTCGAGCAGCGCCTGATGCTCGACGTTCGCAGTGCCAAGCGAAAGGTTGATCAACTGGCAGTCATGCTCGGCGGCCCACCGGATGGCGGCGGCCAGCGACACGCCGTCGGTGCGGAGATTGCGGTCGAACACCTTGACGGGGATGAGCTCCGCGCTCGGCGCCTTCTCGCGAATCGCTCCGGCGACGGCGGTGCCGTGCCCGATGCGGTCGAGCGTGTCTTCCACCCAAGGCAAGAGCGAGACCCCTTCACCGACTTCTCCCACATGCGGATGCCCGGTGGCGATGCCGCTATCGACAATGGCGACGCGAATACCGCGCGACAGCGAGAGGCTCATGCATGGGAATCTAACGACGCGGCCGCGGCGTCCGGGCTCTCGACGAAGAGCGCCGTGAACGCCTCGCCCTTGGCCATCAGTTCCGTTGGCGTGCCCTCTTCCACAATGCAACCGCCCTGCAGGACGATGATCCGATCGGCGCGTTGTGCGAGCGCCAGTCGATGCGTGATCACCACGGTGGTGCGTCCGCGCATCGCGGCTTCAATGCCCGCGACTACTTCGGCCTGATCGCGTCGGTCGCGGGACGCGTCTTGCGCTGGTCGTCCACCATCTTCGCGACGTCGGCAAGGAGTTTCTTTGCGTCGTAGACGATACCGTCCTTGATCGTCCACTTCACTCCGCCCACCTGCTCTGGCTTGCCCGTCTTGTCGTTGAGCTTGAGCGCGCCCGTTCCATACAGAACCTTCAGATTCTCGAGCGGGTTCTGGTCCACGACCGCGAGGTCGGCGAGCATGCCGATCTGGACGCTGCCGTACTCCATCGGTGTCGTCTTATTCTTGGCGAGCGTCTCGGCGGCGTGATAGGTGCCCGCGCGAATCACCTCGAGCGGATGGAATCCGGCTTCCTGGAGCAGTTCCATTTCTTGAATCGTCGAGAAGCCCGGCGTGTTGTAGATGAATCCCGCGTCCGAGCTCGCTACGACGCGGCCGCCCATGTTCTTGTAGTCGTTGAGAAACTCCATCCAGACGCGGTAGAAGTTACGCCACGCGACTTCGTCGGCCGTGGTCCAGTAGTACCAGTACGATCCGTGATTCGCACGGCTCGGTGTGTAGTAGTCCCAGAGCGTCGGGAGCGTGTACTTCTGGTGCCAAGGCGCGGCCATGTGATGCGTCAGGTCGCGGCCGGTGAGGTACGCCACCATCGTCGGGTCGAGCGTCACGTCGCGCTCTTTGAACTTCTTGAGCAGCGAGTTCCATTTCTCGCCGCGCGGGGTGACGAGATTCCACTGGCGCGCGACCTGGCCAAAGCGATTCTGTTCGTCGTTGTAGTTGATGTCGACAGGCCATGGCTGCACGGAGTTGCGATCGTACATCGCCTCGAACAGTCCATAGAAGTGCGTGATGGTCTGCAGGCCGAGCCGGGTCGCTTCGTCGGCGTTCATCTGCGCGACGCCGGTCTGCTGCAAGTGGGCAGTCGATCCGAGCCCGAGCTTCTTCGCTTCATCGAGCAGCGCGGCCATGATGTCGGGACGCTCTGCACCAACCTTGAGTCCATCGCCGCCATTTTGGGCGAGCCAACGCACCCATTCGCGTGCCTGCTCCGGAGTGCGCACCGGACCCTTGTCCCAACCGCTGCCGGGGCGCTGGTAGACGATGTACCGTGGCGCGGTGATCTCGTTTTTTGCGCTGCGCGCCTTTTCCTTCATTGAATAGTCAAAACTGGCGAACGGCACGCCGCGCACGGCGGTGATGCCGTGGGCGAGCCAGAGCTTGTTGTAGTACTCGGAGTCGGGCGCCTTCTGTTTGGTACCCTGATGCACGTGTAAATCGACCAATCCGGGAATCACATACATCCCGGCGGCCTGGATTTCACGCACGGCGCCCCTCGGACGGCGCGTGGAGTCGTTCATCGGGAGCCCCGGCGTACCGGCGCCGGCGATATCCACGATTTTGTTGCCTTCGATCACGATATCCACCGGTCCGCGCGGCGGGCCGCCGGTTCCGTCGATCAGGGTGGCGCCTCGAATGATGAGCCGGGTGAACGGACCATCGCCTTCGCGGCGCGCAGGAGCCGCGGCCGGGTCGTCGGCGCGCTCAGCGCGGAGGTTCTGCGGTGTGACGGTCGCTTGGGCGACCGTTTGCGGCGCCGCAGGAAAAGCGCCCGCGTTGCCAGGCACAACCAAAACGGTGACGATGAGACCGAAAACGGAGAGAGTACGGCTCTTCATTAGATCCTCCAAATGGTGGCGCGCGGTGCGGTGGCGGTACGCGAAAAATGTACGAAAAAACAACGGGCGATTCGAGACAATCGGGTCCCGCGTGGCGCTTTTTCGCTCAAACTGGTGTTTACGCGCCTTCCCAAGGACCAGGCGGTTGAGCCGGAACTTCTTTGGTTTTGACCTCAGTTCGGACGGCCTGGAATCCGCGGGACTCGTAGTTGGCACGAGCCTTGGGGTGGTCGAGGTTACAGGTGTTGAGCAGGACCTTGGTGGCGCCCATGGCGATGGCGCGCTCGACGGCGCAGGTCAGGAGGTGCGCGCCGAGCCCTTCACCGATGAAGGCGTCGAGCAGACCGAGGTAGTCGATTTCGACCGCTCCGCCGTCCTTATGTTCGAGCTCCACGTAGCCGGCCGGGACACCGCCGGCAGACAGAATCCAGGTCTCAATCCGGCTGGCGTCCGCTAGGTGAGCGGCCCATCGGGCAAGAGTCCAGGGACGTCGGTCGAGCCAGAACCACCGCCCGCCGATCGCCGCGTAGAAGAACCGGTTCAGCTCCGGAACTGGCTTGCCGACCTGCGAAAATGCTACATCTCCGCGACCAGAACGCTTCGGCTTGAAGTCTTCTGGGGAAAGTTCGAGGTGCGTGATGACAACGTCGAACGGTGGCATTTCTCGCGGATTCGATGGGGCATGCTGTTACGTGTTCGGAATGATCGTGTACGGGTGCCGAACTGGCAATTCAGTCACCCCGAGCGATACCTGCTTTGAGCGTCAGCCAGCAGCGGGCGTAACAGTGTATTCTTCCGCTCGGCCTCTATGCCAAGCCGATTCGCGCTGGCAGTTGTCGCATAACACTATGTTCGTAAACGACTTAGCATCACCACGCGCTCTTCATTACAAGAAGATCCAGACAAGTTCTGCAACCTACCGGCCGCCGAGGAGGGGTATCCGGCGGCGCGGTGGATGGCGAACAGCGAGCAGATGGGCATACTCTATCTCCACCCGAATCAGGCGGACTACTTCATATGACTGGCAAACTGAGGCGTGTAGGGCGGGCGTTGGCAGTGGGATGCGGGCTGATCGTGGTATTCGGATCGTGCATTCGCATCCGAGTCGAACGGATCCCGACGTCACCTGCCCGACCCGCCGGTGTCGAGGCGATGTCACTGCTCGGAGACACGCTGCGTACGCTGCCGATCGCGCCTGCGGTGCGCGCGCGGTACGAGCAGCAACTCGCCGAGGCGAAGCGCGCGTACGATCACACCCCGACGAATGTGGATTCGATCATCTGGTACGCGCGACGGCTCGGCTACCTCGGTCGCCTGCGCGAGTCGATCGCGATCTACACGCGCGGTGCTGAACTGCATCCCGACAACCCGTGGCTCTACCGGCACCGCGGCCATCGCTACATCAGCGTGCGCGAGTTCGACAATGCGATTCGTGATCTGGAGCGCGCGGAGAAGCTGGTGGACGGAAAGCCGGACATCGTCGAGCCCGACGGGCAGCCGAACGCGGCCAACCAGCCGATCGGCACACTGCACTCCAACATCCGCTACCATCTCGCGCTCGCGTACTACCTGAAGGGCGACTACGAAAAGGCGCTGCCGGTGTACCGGCGCGAGATGACCGACGCGCGTAACGACGATCGGCGCGTATCGATCGCGCACTGGCTGTACATGTCCTTGCGTCGCCTCGGACGAAACGCGGAGGCCGCGCAGCTCGCGGCCCAGTTCACGCCGACGATGCAGGTGCTCGAAAACATGCAGTATCATCAGCTGATGTTGATGTACCGCGGACTGGTGTCGCCGGATTCCGTGCTCTCAGTTGGCCCGAGCGGTGAGATGAGCGTGACGGATGCCACGGCCGCGTACGGACTCGCGAATTGGCACTGGTATAATGGCCGGACGATGCTGGCGGAGCAGACCTGGCGGCGAATAATCGCCGGCGGACAATGGGGTGCATTCGGTTACATCGCGGCGGAGGCCGAACTGGCACGATCGCGCCGATAGCCGGCGACGCTGGCTGGTGCCGACCGCGTCAAAACGCGGGTTCGCGAGCACCAGAAACTGGTCAACAACTTTGGCAGGACGTGTGTAGGGCTGTAACTATAGCCCTCGCCTTTTCACCCGACGTGAGGACCTCCATGAAACGCCTCGTCATTGCTGCACTGCTGGTTGCCGCACCTTTGATCGCGCAGGACACCACCGCCGGCCGCGGCGGCCGCGCGGGCCGTGGAGGTGGAGCTGGAGCTGGAGGTGGAGGTGGAGCTGGAGGTGGAGCTGGAGGTGGTCGAGGTGTTGTCATCACCGATACCGCGCGCGCACGCACGCTCTTCGTGAGCAAGGCACCGGCCGACCTCGCCGGCTGCGGCGCGAACTGCGACAACCAGATTCGCCAGCGCATCGAAACGGACAGTGCATACGAAGCGCGCGCGAAAGGGGTGTTAGAGTTTCGGAAGGTGACGTACAAGAGCCGAGTGGATGGTCTCGAGATTCCCGCCTACCTATTCGCGCCGCTTGCCAAGAAGGCGACGAAGCATGCGGCGCTCGTCTGGGTACACGGCGGCGTGCATTCGAACTGGGGCCTCGGCATGTGGCCCTTCGTTCGCGAAGCGGTCCAGCGCGGATACGTGGTCATCACGCCCAACTACCGCGGCAGCACCGGCTACGGCAACGACTTTCACCGCAAGATCGACTACGGCGGCAAGGAAGTGGACGACGCGCTGGCCTCCGTGGACTTCCTGAAGACGCTCAACTACGTGGACATGGACCGCCTCGGCATGATGGGGTGGAGCCACGGAGGTTTCATCACGGCGCTCAACCTGTTCCGCGAACCTCAGCCGTTCCGTGCCGGCGTCGCGATGGTGCCGGTGACGAACCTGATCTTCCGTCTTTCCGACCATAGCCCCAGTTACGCACGCGATTTCGCTGCGGAAGAAGGGATCCAGGGGTTGCCGTTTGAAAATATCGAGGAGTACATCAAGCGATCACCAGTCTTCCACGCGGAGAACCTCAAGGTTCCGATGCTCGTCCACGTGGCAACGAACGACTGCGACGTCTTCTTCCGCGAAAATCAGCAGTTCGTGTACACGCTGCGCGCGCTGAAGCCAGAGCTGGCTGAAACCAAGATCTACGTCAATCCGCCGCAAGGCGGTGGCGGATGCGGACACACGTTCAACCGGCGCGTGAACGAGGCGAGCACCGAGCGCGACGACACACCCGAGCAGATCGACTCGTGGGACCGGACGTGGACCTTCTTCGCGTGGAACCTCCGACCGTCCAGCGAATTCCGGAAAGACAACCAGGAATGGAAGAAGGATCCGCGCATCGCGAGCCCGCGCGTACCGCCGCCGCTGCGGTAAAAGGCCTGTTCGCAGGGCGAAAAGTGGCAGCAGCACAAACCCGGCAGTTCCCAATTACGTGATGTCTCAAGAGGCCCTACCGCGATGATCTGCGTATCTGACGTCCGCCACACCGCCAGGACACTGGCAACGGCGCTCTTTCTGCTCGTGATCGGGACCACGACGCTCCGTGCCCAGCAGGGACGCATCACGGGCACCGTCACCGACTCGGCAGCCGGCGCCCCGATCGGCTCGGTGACCGTCGCCATCATGGGCAGCTCGCTCGCGATGATGACGACCGATGACGGGAAGTACACGATCCTCCGCGTGCCGCCAGGCACCTACACGCTCGAAACTCGGCGCATCGGCTACTCGGCCGTTCGGCGGACCGGAGTCGTTGTCACAGCCGATGCCGCAACGATCGTCAACTTCCGCGTGGAGGGTGCAATACTGCACCTGCAGGCAACGGTCGTTACGGGCGTTGTCGACCCGACGTCCGGAACGAAGGTGCCATTCACCGTCGCGCGCATAACGCGCGCCGACGCCCCGGTTCCACCAATCAACGCCATCGCAGGGGTGCAGGGCAAGATCGCCGGCATCTCGACGATCGCGCCGGCGCAGCCGGGTGACCCGGTCAGCATCCAGATCCGGACGCCAACGAGCATCAACAAGTCGAGTGCGCCGCTCCTCGTGGTTGACGGCGTGATTCTGTCCGGGACCAGCGCCGACATCAATTCACAGGACATCGAGAGCATCGAAGTGGTGAAGGGTGCCGCCGGTGCGTCGCTCTACGGATCGCGCGCGGCCAACGGCGTCATCAACATCCGCACCTCACGCGGCAACGGCCTCGGCGTGGGCACGACGCGGTTCACATTCCGCTCCGAAATGGGCAGCAACTCGCTCGGCCGCAAGCTGCACTGGGCCGAGAACCACTTTTATCAGACCAACGCGGCGGGCCAGTACGTGAACGCAGCCGGCACCGTGGTTGGGCGCGACGCGCGCATCGCGCGGTCCGCGGCGACGCGATTCCAGGATGTCGCATACATCGATCCGATTTATGATCCGGTGCAGCAGTTCTTTGATCCCGGCAACTTCTCCACGAATGCATTTACCGTGGCGCAGAACACGGAACGGACCAACTGGCTCTCCACGCTGTCGAATCAGAAGCAGGATGGTGTGATTCTCGGACACGGCGGATATGGACGCACTGACGCACGCATCAACCTCGACCACCGACCGCGATCCGACCTGTCGATCGCACTCAGTGGCTACAGCTCGCGCTCGAACCGCGAAGATCTCGACGACAACACCTTCTTCGACCTCATCAACCAGGCGCCCGACGCAAACCTGCTGCAGGTAGATCCGGACGGAACGAAATACATCTTCCAGCCCGACCCAGTGGGTATCCGCCCGAACCCGCTATACATCGCCGAAACAAACGATCAGACCACGCAGCGCACACGCACACTCGGCAGCCTCGGCGTGCGGTACGCACCGCTGGCGTGGCTCACCGCCGACGCGGACCTCAGCTACGACCGGTCCGACCGGAACTACCGACAGTTCCTGGATCGCGGTTCCAAAACCGCGGAAGCGCCCGGTATCTCCCCCGGCTTGCTCGAGCTGACGAACCAGTGGACGAGCGCCCTCAACGCGTCGGCGAGCGCCAATGTGCTCAAGCAGTTTGGACCGCTGACGCTACGCTCCACCGTGCGCATGTTGATCGAGGACGAGAAGACGGAGACCTCGACGGCATCCGGCTCGAACTTCTCAGTTGCCGGCACACCACGACTCAACGCCGCCACGGTCAAGAACAGCTCGTCGTCCAGCTCTCAGATTCAATCACAGGGCTACTTCTTCAACGGCGCGTTGGACTACGACAGCCGGCTCATTGTGGACGGCCTGATTCGCAAGGACGGCAGCTCGCTCTTCGGACCGGGCGAGAAGTGGCACACCTACTACCGCGGCAGCATGGCCTACCGCATGGCCCAGGAACGCTGGTGGCCGTGGCAGAAGGTGAATGAGTTCAAGTTGCGTGTGTCGCAGGGCACCGCCGGCAACCGGCCGTCATTCGCCGACCAGTTCGAGACCTACACGGTGAGCGGTAACGGCAGTATCGCGAAAGGCACGCTCGGCAATCGGTTCCTGAAGCCGGAAACGTCGAACGAGACGGAAGTCGGCCTCGACGTGATCGTGGACAACAAGTATTCGCTGCAGCTGTCCTACGCGTCTGTGAAAAGCACCGACCAGCTGCTGCAGATCCCGCTGGCGGGCGCATTCGGCTTTACGACCCAGTGGCAGAATGCAGGCACCGTGGTGGGCAATACCATCGAGGCGACGATCGAAGCCCAACTCTATCGCAAGGGCACGACGTCTTGGCGCGCAGGTCTGACGGTTGACCGATCGCGCAATCACATCTCGGAGTTCAACAGCAGCTGCTTCCGCACCGGCATCACCTACCGCTGCGCCGGCGAAGACCTCACGACGATGTACGGCACGTCGTTTCTGCGCAATCCGAGCGGCCTCCCGACCGCGATGATGCCTGCCGCCGATCAGTTCGCGATCAACGACGACGGACTCCTCGTGGCAGTCGGACCTGGAGGCAAGTACACGGACGCCAAGTGGGGAACAAACGTTCTCGTCAACGGCACGACGTACCCCTGGGGCATGCCGATTAGTCTGCGCGATGCGACGGGCCTCAACTCAATCGTCAAGATCGGCGCTGGCAATCCCGACCTCCACTACGGCATCACGAACAACATCGACTGGCGCGGATTGCGTTTCTATGGCCTCCTCGACACGCAGCTGGGAGGTAACGCCTACAACGGAACCAAGCAGCGCATGTACCAGTTCCAGCGCAGCAAAGACGTGGATCAGGTCGGCAAGGCGGATGGCGACAAGAAGCCGATCGACTACTACGTGAATCTGTACAACGGCAACACGACGACGGACTGGTTCGTTGAGAACGGCAGCTATATGAAGATTCGTGAAGTGTCCGTGCAGTACCAGATCCCCAAGCGGCTGTTTTCGCGCATCCCCGGTACATCGGCACTGGGGGCGTCCGTCTCGCTCATTGGGCGCAACCTGTACACCTGGACGACGTACTCCGGATACGACCCGGAAGTCGGCACCGTGAACCAGCGGGTCGACCGCAACGACTATCCGCAGTACCGCACGTTCACGGCCGTACTCCAGATCCAGTTCTGACCAGCGCCCCCGGAGAATCCCGATGACCCGTCTTTCAAACTTTGGACGCGTCGGCCCGATTGTCGCGGCCGTGTCGCTCATCTCGCTCGTGGCGTGTCTGGATCTGACCGTCCCGAACAACAACAACCCGGATCGCGTGCGTGCAACCGCCACCCCGGGCGACGTGGAGAGCCTGATCGCCTCCACGTACCAGACCTGGTGGCCCCGCGTCTACGGCACGTCGCCCACCATCATGTGGTCGCAACTGGCCTACGAATTCAGTTCACCGTTCGTCGACTATGGGCAGCAGGACAACGCCATCGAGCCGCGTGCCCAGTACAACAATACGACGGTGTATACGAGGGCCGACATCTCGTCCGGCACCTGGCTCACCCTCTATGGGGTGATCTCGCAGGTGAATGACGGCCTGCAGGCGATCGATCGCGGCGTGAAGATCGGCACTAACGGCGCGGACACCAAGCGCGCCCAGGCCTTCGGCAAGTTCATGCAGGGCCTCTCCACGGGTTACCTCGCCCTGATGTACGACAGGGCAGTGATCCTGACCGAGAAGACCGATGTCGACACCCTGACCACGCCGACCTACACGCCCTACCCGCAGGTGATGGCGGCAGCGATCGCCATGCTGCGCGAGTCCATCGTGCTCGCCGACGCAAACACCTTCACGCTTCCGAACGTCGGCTGGATTCCCGGACTCGCCTACACCAACAAGGACCTGTCGAAGCTCGCGCACACCTACATCGCGCGCTTCTCGGCGTACGTCGCACGCAATGCAGCCGAACGCGCCGCAGTCAACTGGGCCGCGGTCATCACCGAAGCTGACGCCGGAATCACGACTGACTTTGCGCCGATCGGGATCCCCCTGGTGTTCTCGGACCAGTACAAGCAGCGCGCCGCACGACTGCGCACGGTGATCCCCAGCGATTACATGCGCGGCAACGGCTGGCTCGTCGGGCCGGCCGACTCCACCGACGCGTTCAAGACCTGGGCTGCACAGCTCGTCGACGTTCGTACCGCGTTTCAGGTTCGCACGCAGGACCGGCGCATCCAGGGGCCGACCGGCGTGGGATCCAAGGGGAAGTACTTCGGCTACGACTCGCGCATCAGCTTCTACTCCGCTGCACGTGGACTGTACAATGCGTCGTTCTACGCGTTTTACCGTTACGGAACGGGCACCAGCTACGAGTCCGGGCCGCTGGTCGCCATCACGCGCACGGAACTTGATCTGCTCAAGGCCGAGGCGTTGGTCCGACTCAATCGGGCCGCGGAAGCGATACCGCTGATCAACAAGAGCCGTGTCGCCAACGGCGAGTTGCCGGTGATCGACATCAACGGACCGACGAACGTGGCGGGATGCGTGCCGCGGCGGCACACGGGCGAATGCGGTAGTCTCTGGGACGCGCTCAAGTACGAGAAGCGGATCGAGGGAGCAGGCGTGGACGGACAGGTCGCGATGTGGGACGCGCGCGGCTGGGGAACGCTGGCGGCAAATTCGTTCGTCCACTTCCCAATTCCTGGACGCGAACTCGAAATCATCCGGCAACCGATCTATTCATTCGGTGGTGGGGGTGCGGGCAGTGCACCGGCGATCGATTGGGCGAGGTGTCCGGTCGCCCTGCCAAGGTGCCCGTAGGACTACAAGCCGGAACGGTGCACAACGCGTGACCGGTGCGATTCGCGCAGCCGTCCTGACAGACATTCCGACGCTCACGACACTGATCGTGCGGTCGGCACGGCAGCTCTCTCGCGGGTACTACACCGAGCAAGAATCCGAGTCGGCCATCACCTACGTCTTTGGCGTAGACTCGAGCCTGATTGCGGACGGCACATACTACGTGATTGAAGCAGATGGCGTGCTCGTGGCGTGCGGGGGATGGAGCCGGCGGCGCACGCTGTACGGCGGCGATCAAAGGCCGATTGGCGCGCCTGCGGAGTTACTCGACTCGGCAAGAGACGCCGCACGGATTCGCGCGTTCTTCGTGGCGCCGCAATATGCACGACGTGGATTCGGTCGGATCTTGCTGGCCCACTGCGTGACCGCGGCGGCACAGGCAGGGTTTCGGTCGCTCGAACTGATGTCCACGCTGCCCGGCGTACCATTTTATGGGGCACTTGGATTTGATTCAATCGAGTCGGTCCGCGACCTGTTGCCAGACGGCGTATCGCTACCATTCGTGCGCATGACACGGCCCATCAGCGTGCCCGCCAACCGCGACGCCAACGGCACCACGAGGTGAGCAATATCTGCGAGACGCGCCGGGTCGTCGTGCGCCCACTCACGCTCGACGACGCGCCGTTCATCTGGGAACTGCTGAACGACCCAGACTTCATCGCCAATATCGGCGACCGCGGCGTGCGCACGGTGGACGACGCCTGCGGATACCTCACGCGCGGTCCGATGGCGATGTACGCGCGACTCGGATTCGGACTCTGGTGCGTGGAACTGCGCGCGACGCAGACGCCGATCGGTATCTGCGGACTGCTGCAACGTGACTGGTTGGATGACATGGATCTCGGGTTCGCATTCCTGCCGGCATTCCGCGGTACCGGCTACGCATTCGAGGCGGCTTCGGCCGTGCTCGCATATGCGCTCGATACACTCGCGGCGTCGCGAGTCACGGCGATCGTGTCGCCGCATAACACGAAGTCGGTCGTACTACTTGGCCGGCTGGGCATGGAGCCGTGCGGAATGGTCCGCGCGCCCGACGCGACGCAGGACGTCCAGTTGTTCGCGATCGCAGCTGGGTAACCCGGCAATCGTTGTCACGGATGACCACACTCCACCACGCCGCCACCCCGGATCTCGTCGAAGTCGCCCGCGAACTCATCCGCGAATACGCGGCCATGTCGCATGTGGTCGGCCGTTGGGTTGATCCAGAACGCGAGATCAACGCACTGCCTGGCCGATATGCGCCACCGAGCGGGTTGATCCTGATCGCGAAAGATGGCGACGAAGCAGTCGGCTGCGGCTGTATTTGCGGGTTCGACGAACCCGGGGTCTGTGAAATGAAACGCCTCTACGTGCGACCACCAGCCCGCGGGCAAGGAGTCGGCAAACTGCTGGTGCGCGCGCTGGTAGATCAGGCGCGCCACCTCGGCTACTCCACGATGAGTCTCGATACGGCGGCCGAACTCACGGCGGCGCAGGCACTCTACCAGCGACTCGGATTCATGCCGATTCCACACTATCGCGACGGGCTCTTCCCCAACGATCTTTGCTACCAGCTTCGGCTAGTGTAGCCGAGCTGACTTTCGCCGCACACCGGATGGGTTGTCGCACCACACCTTTCGAGAGGGACGTCGTGTCGCATTCCGCACCAACGCCATCGCACGACTGGGATCGTCGGGCATTCATTGGATTTCTCGCGGCCAGTCCGATCGCCGGAGGCCTTCCCGAGGTGGCGCGCCGCATTCTTGCCGCGCCGGCGCAGCAGCAGCACGCACTCATTACTGAGGCGGGCCAAGCGCTCGAAGTGTTCGACTTCGAGTCGGCCGCACAAAACAAGATGCCGCCGGCACACTGGGCCTACGTCGCGACGGGCGTGGACAACGAGGACACACTACGTGCTAACCGCACCGGTTTCCAACGGTTCGGACTCCGCGCGCGCCGGCTCATTGACGTGTCAAGGATGGACCTTGGGATCACACTGTTCGGACAGCAGTTCGACAGCCCGGTGTTCATCTGCCCGACGGGCAGCAACAAGCTCGCGCACGCCGAGGGCGAGGTCGCGGTCGCGCGTGCCGCGAAGGCAAAGAACACGCTGCAGATGCTGTCCACGGTGGCGACCACTTCCATTGAAGACGCGATCGCTGCGCGGGGCGCCCCGGTCTGGTACCAGCTCTACCCACCGCGTGACTGGGAAGCATGCAAGAAGATGGTGAAGCGGGTGGAAGCGGCGGGATCGACGGTGCTCGTGCTGACGGCGGACCTGAACCCTGGCAGCGACCGCATTACACTCGATCGTGGGCGCCGCGCCGACACACGCAAGTGCGAGACCTGCCACGAGTCGGCCGGCGGCGGACGGGGCGGCGGCCTGGGCGACATGAAGCGCAAGCCGATGTTCGACGGACTTGGGCCCGACATGCTGCCGTACACGTACCCCAGCGTGACGTGGGAACTCATCAAGAAGCTGCGCGACACGGTGAAAATGCGGATCATCGTGAAAGGCATCGCGACCCGCGAGGATGCGGCGCTCGCCATCAAACACGGACTCGACGGCGTCTACGTCTCCAATCATGGCGGGCGGGCAGACGACGGCGGCCGGTCGTCGATCGAGACGCTTCCGGAGATCGTCGCCGAGGTGAAAAGCCGAGTTCCCGTGCTCTTTGACAGCGGGGTTCGTCGCGGCACCGATGTGGTCAAGGCGCTCGCACTCGGCGCCGACGCTGTCGGTATCGGCCGGCCTTATCTCTGGGGGCTGGGGGCGTTCGGGCAGCCGGGCGTGGAGAAGGTGCTCGATCTCATACGCGTCGAGACCATCACGGCGATGCGGCATGTCGGTGCCACGAGCGTGAAGTCGATTCCGCGATCGGCAGTGGTGGCATCGGGCCGCGGCTGATACGCGCGATGGCGACCGGCGCGGAGAGTCTGTCTCTGCGCGCCGGTCGCCATCGCTCCTCTCCTGATAAACCGCGCTACACCGACACTACGGAACGATGTTGCATGTCTGCCCCGTGGGGCAGGGCGGAGGAACCGGCGGCAGTCCGAGCCGCCGCAGCTCCGCGTTGAACGCCGCGAGATCGGCCGTGATCACGGCCTGCATCCGGCCAGACTGCACGGCCAGTGCCTTCTTGTACTCGTCGAAGAGCGCGGGCCACGAGTTCAGCGGCGCGCCGTCGCCACGCTGAACCATCGCAAGGAGGTTCGCCATCCGGTTGTTGATCCGGATCGGGAAGTTCAACGGGTCCTGTCCGCTCTGATTCTTCACCTGATAGATGTCGTCCTCAACATCGCTCAGATTGGCCGTGAGCTTCGCGCCGGTTTCCTTGAGTTTCGCATCGGTGTTCCGCTTCAGCCGGTCCGCGGCATCGGTCTTGATCCGCCGTGCGTCGACAACCGCCTGATTGGCTTCGTTTACCCTCGCCATGATCTGCATTGAGAAGCTGAACTGCGCGCGCAGGTCAGCATCGGTCACGTCTTTGAAGTTCGGGTTGCGCACCACGCGAAACGCCTGCGTCTGCGTGAACCCGTCAGCCGTGACCCGCACCTTGTACGCGCCCGGCGGCGCGACGGGACCCGCTGTGCTCGCGCCCCAGAGGATCATCCCCGGGAAACTCACGGCATTGGGATAACGGAGGTCCCAGGAAAAGCGGTTGAGTCCCACCTGACTCGGCGGAGCGGCGGTGATTCCGCCGCCACGTCCGCCGCCACCGCCACCAGCCGGCGCGGCACCCGGCGCGGCAGGTTCCGGCGGCGCGAAGGAGCGGATCACCTTGTTCGTGGAATCCATCACATCCACCACGACACGGCGCGCCGGCTTCTTGAGCAGATAGACGAAACTCGCCGGCATCGATGAGCGAACCGCGTTCGATGGCGCGAACAGCCATCCGTCTGGCGCGGCCGCGACGGCGGCGTTGTATTGCCGCAGCGGTCCAATGTTGTCGAGTACGTAGAAACTTCTTCCATGCGTGCCGATCACCAGGTCGTTGGCTTCAACAATCAGATCGGCAACCGGCACGTCCGGTAGGTTCAGCGAAAGCGACTCCCAGGTGTCGCCGTCATTGTACGAGATGTAGACGCCGTGCTGAGCGGCGGCGTAGAGCAGCCCCTTCCGCGTGGGATCTTCGCGGATGGCGTGCATCCAATCGTCGGCGCGAATGCCCGTGACGATCTTGGTCCATGTCTTGCCGAAATCGTGCGTGCGGTAGAGATAGGGCGACTTGTCGTCGAGCAGCGGACGACGCGCCGAGAAGTACATCGTGCCATCGCCAAACGACGAGGCGTCGATCTGGCTGATGCGTGAAAACTCTGGCAGGTCCTTGGGCGTCACATTGACCCACACCTTGCCGCCGTCCTTCGTGACGTGGACAAGGCCGTCGTCCGAGCCAGTCCAGATCACGTTGACATTCTTCTTCCCCGGTCCGACCGAGAAGATCACGCCATACACTTCGGGACCGTTCATGTCGCCCGTGATCGGCCCGCCTGAGTGGCCCTGCGTTTTCGGGTCGTGGCGCGTGAGATCACCACTGATTGCGGTCCAATTGGTGCCACCGTTCGTCGTTTTCCAGAGGCGCTGTGACGACGTGAAGAGCAGTTTCGGGTCGGCCTTGGAGAAAAGGATCGGGAACGTCCACTGCCAGCGCTCGGGAATCTCGCTCGCTGGTTCGCCAGAATAGAACCAGGGATATGGGTTCACTTCACGACTGTAGCCGGTACGGCGGTTGAACTTGTTGAGGTAGCCGCCGTTGTTGGTGCCCGAAAAGAACTGATCGGGATCGTTCGGATCCGTCGCGATGTACCCTGGCTCGCCACCGCCAGCCTGATACGAGACAGCCGAGGCGCCGGCCGCCATCTCGGCGTCCGTGCGATTCGCCGCTTGCGTCGCACCACCACGACCGCCGCGCCCACCGCCGGCGCCGAGGTTCCAGTTACTTGGCACGCACAGCGTGGAGTTGTCCTGCTGCGAGCCGCACACATGGTACGGCAGGTGCGCCGTGGTGATCGCGTGGTACCACTGTGAGGTCGGGAAGTCCTGGTCGGTCCAACTCTGCCCGGTATTCATGGTGACCGCGCCGCCACCGTCGTTGGCGACGACCATGTGCGCGGCATTGTCGGGATCGATCCAGAGATCGTGGAAATCGCCGTGCGTTCCGCCGGAGACGTTCTGCATCGTCTTGCCGGCGTCAGCCGAGCGGAAGAGCGACGTGTTTTCCATGTACACCACATCTTCGCTCTTGGTGTCGGCGAAGACGTGCGTGTAATAGAACGCGCGCTGACGGACGTTGCGGTCCGCGGTATTGAGTGCCCAGGTCTTTCCGGCGTCGCTCGAGACAAAGAGCCCGCCATTCTCATTTTCGACAAGTGCGTAGATGCGATTCGGATTGACCGGCGACATCGAGACGCCGATGCGTCCGACCATTCCCGCCGGGAGTCCCTGATTGCGCGTGATCTCGGTCCACGTCTCGCCCGCATCGGTGGACTTGAAGAGACCCGAGCCAGGGCCCCCCGACGACATGGTGTACTCCTTGCGGAATGCTTCCCACATGGCCGCATACATCACATTCGGATTCGTGCGGTCGATCGTGAGGTCGATCGCGGCGGTTTTGTCGTCGCGATAGAGCACCTTCTTCCAGTTCTTTCCGCCGTCCGTGCTTTTGAACACGCCACGGTCCGCATTCGGCGCGCTATGCTTGCCGAATGCCGCGACGAAGACGATGTCCGGGTTGAGTGGGTGAATGCGGATCCGGGAGATGTTCTCGCTCGACGCGAGACCGGATGGGGTCCAGGTCTTGCCGGCGTCGGTGCTCTTGTAGATGCCATCGCCTGCCATGATGTTGCCGCGAATGCAGGTCTCACCCATCCCGATGTACACGACGTCGGGGTGGCTCTCGGACACGGCGACCGCGCCAACGGAGGAGCTCTTCAGCTGTCCGTCGGTAACCGGCGCCCAGTTTACGCCGGCGTCGGTGGTTTTCCAAAGCCCGCCGCCGACGGCACCGAAGTAGGCCTCCAAAGGTCGGCCACGCACACCGCTGGCTGCGATCGAACGGCCGCCACGATCGGGGCCGATCGACCGCCAGCGATAGCTACGCAGGACGATGGAGTCCACCGACGCGCGTGCCGCGGCAGAGCCAGCCCGTGCTTCGACCACGCGATCGCTTCGCCACGCGGCGGTGAGTATGAGGGCGCCTGCCGCCATAAACGGCAGGACGAGTGTGGGTTTCGGGAAACGCATCGTTTCAGTCCTGTGATGGGTGCGAACGTACCGCCGGCACTACTTGATCGCCGCCGGCACGGTGAGGGTGACGTTGTGCGCCTTCAGGGTATTGCTCATCGCATTCGCCTTCGTGATGAACGCGTTGGCGTCCGCGATCGCCTTGGGCAGCATCGCCTTGGCCTCGTTGTATTGCTGCATGGTCGCCGCACTCGGATTCTCCCAGAACGCAGCGACGCTCGACTTCGCCGCGCCGATTCGCCCGATCACGTTGTCGGGATCCGGTGCCGCGCCACGACCGCCGCCACCGCCACGACCTGCCGGCGCCGTTGGCGCGCCCACTCCAAACTTCCGGCGAACGCCTTCCCATTCCTTGTTGAACGCGTCGAACTGCGACTTCACGTCGGCCGGAATCGCCGAACCGTCGCGCACCTTCGGACTGGCATCGCTGATCTGGCGGTTGAGCGCGCTCAACGTGGTCTGAACCGCCGTGGCGCGACGCTGCAACTCATGCAAATCCGTCGCGACATCGTTGTACTTCTTGCGTTCGGCGTCAGCCATGCGAACGGCCGGGTCGCCGACGATACGGAGCGGCTTGGTGTCGAGCACCGCGTCACCCGAAACGAGCTGGACGTTGTAGTTGCCGGGCAACACGTGCGGACCGGCGTTGCCGAGTCCGGTGAAGAAGCCGAATCCGCCGCTGCCGTCCTCCGCCGCCGCGCTGCACGGATTCGCCGGCAGATAGCCGGCCGTCGGGAGCGGAACCGGGATGCCCGGAACCGCTGGCGCGGCGCCACCACGGCCCCCGCGACCGCCGCCACCACCACCACCGCCGCCGCCGGCACCGGTCGTGTCACCCATGATCGGTTCCACGCGCTGATCCCAACAGACCGTCTGAATACCGGCTTGGTTGCGTGACGCCGGAATACTCAGTCCACGAATTGTTCGGCCGCTCGCATCCGTGATGCGGAGTCCGAGGCCGGGGATGTTCTTCTTGAGATTGAAGCTGATCACCGCGTCGAGCGGCGGGTTCTCACCGACGAAGAACTGGTGGCCCCAGAACTCTTCGTTGCGATTGTCCATCTGCTTCCACTGCAGCGCCGGACTCGGCGTGAAGAGCTTGGCGTCGGCTGCGTTCGCCGCCGCGTATTCCTGGATCGGCGACAGGTCGTCGAGGATCCAGAGTGCGCGACCATGCGATGCCACAATAAGTGCATTGTCACGTGGGTGGATCGCAAGCTCGTCCACGCGGACCGTCGGAAAGTTTGCCTTGAGGCGGCGGAACGACTGACCACGATCGACCGAGACGTAGATGCCGGTCTCGGTGCCGATGTAAAGGACGTCCGCGTTCCGCGTGTCTTCGATGAGCGTGCGAGTCACCTCACCGGCAAGACCATTCGTGATGCGCGTCCACGTCGCACCGAAATCCTTCGTCGCCCAGGCGTGCGGGCCGTAGTCGTTGAGTCGGTGATTGTCGACGGTCACGTACGCCGTGCCCGCGTCGAAGCGCGACGGCACCACGCGCGAGACGAAGCCGCCTTCCGGGAAGCCCGGCATCAGGCTCGCGACGTTCGTCCATGTCTTGCCACCATCGCGCGTCACCTGGACGTTGCCGTCGTCGGTGCCAGCGTAATAGAGACCGGATTGTTTCGGCGAATCCGCGAGTGCCACCACCGTGGGCCACGACTGAATGCCGTCGTTGCGTGCGATCGTGATCTCACTGCCACGCAGGCCCATCGTGACGATCGTGTCGCGGTTAGCGTTGGTGGTGAGGTCGGGGCTGATGGCCACCCACGAGTCGCCACGATCGGTGGACTTGAAGACCCTGTTGGCCGCGACAAGGAGCGTGCCGGGATCAATGGCCGAGTGCATCAGCGGCGTATCCCAATGGAAGCGATACGGCGGCTCACTGGCCGCGTGCCCGATTACGTTCGCGGGTGATGGACGGATGCTCTTGGATTCGCCCGTGATCTTGTTCTTGCGGGTGACGTTGCCGTCCTGCGACTCGGTGTACACGATGCGCGAATCGCGCAGGTCGGGAAGCGCAACAAAGCCGTCGCCGCCCTGAATCTGGAACCAGTCGTAGTTGTAGATGCCGCTGGTTTGCCGCGATCGGCTCGGTCCACACCAGTTGTAGTTGTCCTGCATGCCACCGCACACGTTGTACGGCGTCTCCAAGTCGAAGGCCACATGGTAAAACAGGCCAACGGGGAGGTTTGGCAGGAAGACCCAGGTTTTCGCCCCGTCCCACGACGTCGCGATACCGCCGTCATTGCCGATCATCATATGATCGGAGTTGTTCGGATTGATCCACAAGGCGTGAATGTCGTCGTGCGTGACAAACGCCGCGTCGGTCTCCCAGGTGCGGCCGCCATCGATCGTCATCTGCAGGCCGACGCCACCCATATAGATGCGGTCGGGGTTGTTCGGATCGATCCGCACCTGACTGAAGTACATCGGGCGCGGGTTGTTGGTGCTCGTCTTGCGCCAGGTCGTACCGCCGTCATCCGAGCGGTATGTCCCAGGACCGGAAGCGGGCTGATCAGCGCCGCCCTCCGGGGCGCCACCCCGACCACCGGCGGCTGCACCTTCGACGCTGGCAAACAAGACGTTCGCCGCACGCCGGTAGGTGTCGAGCCCGATGCGGCCGAGCGTGCCGGACGCGAGTCCAGGACCCGAAAGCCGCGCCCAGGTCTCGCCACCATCAATGGACTTGTAGATCGCCGAGCCTGGACCGCCGCCGTTCATGCAGCAGGCAGAGCGCCGGCGCTGATATGTCGAGGCGTAGAGGATGTTCGGGCTGGTCGCCGACATCACCAGATCGTTCGCGCCGGTGTTCTCATCCACCTTCAGCACGTTGCGCCAGGTACGGCCGCCGTCGGTGGACTTGTACACCCCGCGGTCGCCGCCAGGACCGTACAGCGCGCCCGTGGCCGCGACGAAGACAATGTCGTTGTTGTTCGGGTCCAGGACGACGCGGTTGATGTGCTTGGAGTTTGCGAGACCAAGGTGGGTCCAGGTTTTCCCACCGTCAGTACTCTTCCACATGCCATCGCCCCACGACCCGCTCTGGCGATTGTTCGACTCACCCATGCCGACGAACACGACGTCGGGATTGAGTTGCGACACCGCGATGTCGCCGACCGAGAGCAACCCCTTGTCCTGGGCCAATGGCGTCATCAGCGCACCATTGCTCGTGGTCTTCCAGATGCCGCCATGCGCGGTACCAACGTACCAGATGGCGGGATTGGCTTCGTAGACGGCGAGATCGGAAATGCGGCCGGACATCGTCGCCGGGCCAATGGACCGGAAGTGGAGCGTATTGAACTCGGTCGCGACAGATCCATTCAGGGTCTGCGCGACGAGCGAGGTGGCCGCGAGCGCCAATATGGCGAGCGCGTTCCGGACGGCGGGGAGCATGCGGGTCATCAATCCTCCGATGGGTCGTCGGGCCAGCCCGTGCGGTACGGGAGCCGAGGTATCAGCAAGATGTTAACGTCGAAGCAGGGACAAGGCGAGCGACCCCGGCCCAGCGAACCAGACGAACCGTGACCCATCCGAGTGACACGTCAAAATCGACCGGCACCCCTCGCAACGTAGAGGAACTCGACGAGCGGCTCTCGCGCCCGCGCGACACGACCGTACGCGCGGTTGCCGCCTGCCCTGGCGACATTGTGATTCTGGGCGCGGGCGGCAAGATGGGCCCAACCCTCGCGATGATGGCGGTGCGCGCCGCGCGACTGGCCGACGGCGCGGGCGGGCGACGGGTGATCGCGGTGTCGCGTTTTTCGTCACCCGGCGCGCAGCGAACGCTGCAGACGGCCGGCGTCGAAACGATTTCGTGCGACCTGCTCGATCGGGACGCCGTGCGACAACTGCCAGATGCGCCGAACATAATCTTCATGGCAGGCCAGAAGTTCGGCACCACCGAGGCACCGGAACGGACCTGGCTGATGAACGTGGTGGTTCCCGCGATCTGCGCGGAGCGCTATGCGACGTCGCGTATTGTGGTGTTCTCGACTGGGAATGTGTACCCGCTCGTACCAGTGACGTCAGCCGGTGCGAAGGAGACGGACCCGACGTCGCCGGTCGGTGTGTACGCCGCATCGTGCCTCGGACGCGAGCGGATCTTCGAGGGCGCGGCCAACCCGCGAGGCGCCCGGGTCGCCCTGGTTCGCCTCAACTACGCAATTGACCTGCGCTACGGCGTACTCGCCGATCTCGCGAGCCAGATGCTGGCCGGCACACCAATTTCCCTGGCCATGGGCTACGTGAACGTCATCTGGCAGGGCGATGCCAATCGCGCCGCGATCGAACTACTGCCGCACGCGGCGTCGCCGGCCCGCCCGGTGAACCTGACCGGCATGGAACGCCTCTCCGTGCGCTGGCTGGCGACGCAACTCGGAGTGAGACTTGAACGCGAGCCGGTCTTCGAGGGCACCGAAGCGCCCGATGCCCTGCTCAGCGACGCATCGCTCATGCAATCGCTGCTCGGTGAGCCCGAGGTACCGATCGAGCAGATGCTGGACTGGACGGCCGCGTGGACGAAACGCGGCGGGTTGCGGCTCGCCAAATCGACACAGTTCGACGTGCGCGACGGAAAGTTCTGATGGACACCGCCAAACAACAGCTCCTACGCGCCGGATGCGTGATTCCCGCGCACCCGCTGGCGCTCACCGAGTCGCGCGCCCTCGACGAGCGGCGTCAGCGCGCGCTCACGCGGTACTACGTGGACGCGGGTGCCGGCGGCGTGGCCGTGGGCGTACATACCACCCAGTTTGCCATTCGCGATCGCGGACTGTACGAGCCAGTGCTCGCGCTGGCGGCGGAAGCCGTGGACACAAAACTCGCGCTCGAGCCCCGTCCATTCCTCAAAATCGCCGGTGCCATCGGCACGACGGCACAGGCCGTGCACGAGGCGGCACTCGCGCGGTCGCTCGGCTACGACTGCACTCTGCTTTCACTTGGCGCACTCAAAGACGCGACCGATGCCGAGTTGATCGCCCACTGCCGTGAGGTGGCGGCCGTGATGCCGCTCTTCGGGTTTTACCTGCAGCCGGCGGTCGGCGGTCGCGTGCTCAGCTACGACTTCTGGCGCGCGTTCTCAGAAATCGAGCAGGTGTGCGCCGTCAAGATCGCGCCGTTCAATCGCTATCAGACGCTCGACGTGGTACGCGCCATCGCCGATTCAGGTCGTGACGACATCGCCCTCTACACCGGCAACGACGACAGTATCCTGCACGACCTCGTGACGCCGTACGCCGTGCGCGGCGGTTCACGCTGGATCGTTGGCGGACTCCTCGGCCAGTGGGCGGTGTGGACTCGGAGCGCGGTCATGTTGGTCGCGGCGGCGAGAGCAGCACGAGCGGCCGGATCCGTCCCCGAGGTGCTTCTGCGCGAAGGGGCCGCGCTCACCGACGCAAACAGCGCGCTCTTCGACGTACGCCACGGATTCGCCGGATGCATTGCCGGTATCCACGAACTGCTGCGCCGCCAGGGATTGCTCGCCGGCACTTGGTGCATCGACCCCAACGAAGGGTTGTCACCGGGCCAGATGGCAGAGATCGATCGGGTCGTCGCCCTGCACCCCCAACTCGCCGATGACGCCTTCGTGGCGGAACACCTCGACGAGTGGCTGCGGTAGCGCGCCAGAAGGTCAGAGCTCGGTCAACCCACCCGTATCAAGCCTGAAGTCGAGCAGTTCGCCAAGCGGCGCAATCTCGCGCCGAACATCCGCGACATTGTTTGCGCCGGCCAGCACCAGCACACAGCCACCGCCCGACGCGCCCATGGCCTTCCATCCGGCCGCACCAGCGTCGCGCGCCCGGCTCACAATGCGGTCGATCCGCAGGGTGGTGATCGCCGGGTGCAGCGCGCGTTGATGTATCCAATGCTCCGCGAGGAGCGCGCCGAGCGCATCGAGATTGCCCGCTTCCAATGATTGAGCCATGGACACTGCCAACGATTTCATCGCCGCGAGCGCGTCGAGCACCAGCGGTTCGCCCGCCCGGTAGGCGTCCAGCACAGCACTGACGGTGCTACCAGAGATACGCGATTCGCCGGTGTGGATGAGCAAGGCGCGCGACTCGAACGCCTTCCGCGTTTCGTTAGAGAGTGTGAGACGCCGCACGGCCACGCGTTCGGTGAACGTGAGCGCCAGCGCACCACCGTGCGTCGCCGCGTAGTGGTCCTGCCTGCCGCCAGCGATACCAAGTTCCTCGACCTCGATACGGCGACCTTCCTCCGCAATGTCGGCCGCGACTGGCTCGACGCCGCGCCACCGTGCGAGCGCGTATAAAACCGCTGCGCTGGCCGACGACGACCCTCCGAGCCCGGCTCCAACCGGAAAGTCGCTGTCGACGGTCACCTCGACATCCCGAACTCCCGATCGGCGCACGACTGCGTCGATCAGCGGGTTCGCCGGCGCATCGCGCCGCGATGCCGACGCCGCTCCGGCGCGGTAGGTTTCGGCTGCTCGTACCGTCGCGACTGCGTAGCGGTTGATCGCGAGGTTGCAGACGAATCCGCCGAGTTCGTGGCAATACGGCGGCACGTCGGTCCATCCGCCACCCAGATCAATTCTGGTTGGCGCGCGGACCGTTACGGTGCGGCGGGGGCGGTCGACTGGAGATTCCACGCGGGCGAGAAGATACCGTGAACCACAATACGCGGGCAAACGCGAAGCAGGCAGACGACGAACCGGTAACGGTGCACGTCGTGTCGCACACCCATTGGGACCGCGAGTGGTACCTCCCGGCCGTGCGGTTCCGGCAGATGCTGGTCGCGCTTGTGGACGAGTTGATCGACGATCCGCCGGCTGCGGGATCCAGTTTCCTGCTTGATGCGCAGCTGAGCGTGATCGAGGACTATCTCGCGGTGAAGCCGGAACGCGAATTCGCAATCCGGGAACTGCTGGCGCGCGGCGCCCTAGAAGCAGGTCCGTGGTACGTGCTCGCCGACGAGCTCATCCCGGGCGCCGAAGCCCTGGTGCGCAATCTTCTGCTGGGCCGGCAGATGCTCTCCCGGCTTGGCGCAGCGGCGCCACCCGTGCTCTACTGCCCCGATTCGTTTGGGCATCCGGCGGCACTACCCACACTCGCGGCCGGGTTCGGGCTCCAGCTCATCGTGCTCTCGCGCGGGTTCGGCGGCTCGCGCTGGCCATCGGACGATGCGGTACGATGGGCTGCACCGAGTGGAGAGGAGGCGTACCTCTATCACCTGTCGCGCAAAGGGTACGATATCGGCGAGAATCTTCCAGCCGACGCGAATGCCGCGCGGGAACGCTGGGCGTCGATGCGCGACGATCTCGTCACGCGCGCGCGGCTCGGTGTGGTATTGCTCCCCAACGGCGCCGACCATCATGCGCGGCAGACCAACCTCGACAGTGCGCTCGCGGCCCTGCACGATGCGGCGCTCCCGCACGATACGAGGGGCAGTTCGCTCCACGCATTCGCGCGCGACGCGATCGCCCGGGCCGCTACCCGCGCGCTACCGACGGTTCAGGGCGAGCTGCGCGACTCCTACGGCTCTATGTGGGCACTGCAGGGGACGTTCGCGACACGCGCTCACCAGAAGCGCCGCAACGCACGCATCGAGCGTCTGCTCACCCGTGACACAGAGCCATGGCTGGCGCTCGCATATCGTTCGCGTGGTGTAAACCGTGGCGCATTACTGCGTGCCGCGTGGCGCTCTCTGCTGCTCTGCCACCCGCACGACACCGTATGCGGTTGCTCCACCGACGAGGTCGCCCGCGCGATGGATGCGCGGCTCGACGAAGCCGACACCCAGGGCGTCGGCCTTCGCGGTGACGCACTGCTCGACCTGATCGGCCACGACGCCGACGCGGCGCGCGAGTCGCGTGACCGATGGAAGCCGATGGCCGTGGTACGAAACCCCGCGGCGCGCCCGCGCGGCGGCGTGGCGCTGCTCGGCCTCACGGCGTTTGCTTCGGACGTGAAGGTTGGTGCGAACGCATCGCCCGGCCCTGTCGAGACCGTCAAAGCGACCGTGCCAGCGCTCGGCGGAGTCGGGGCGGTGCAACTGCTCGGCAAGGCGATGGCGCACGAACGCACCGAGGCGCCCCGTCACTATCCGGATGACGACATCGTGCTGGCATGCAAGGTGGCGGCCTGGATTCCCGAAGTGCCGGCGTACGGTGTGCGCTGTTTCCCACACCAGTCGCGGTCACGTCGCGAGCTCCCGCCGAATCCGGCGCGTGCTGATGCCGGTGGCATCAGCAACGGCATTGTGACCGTGAGCGTAGACGACGCCGGCCATGTACGCATTGCGCACGCTCCGAGCGGGCGAGCGCTCGACGACTGTCTCGTCTGGGACAACCGGACGGACGTTGGCGACCTCTACACACCGTCCATCCGCGGCGACAAACTCGTCGCGCGGTTTCGCGGCTCGAAAGTTCTCCACAAAGGTCCGGTGCGGGCCGCGATCGAGATGCGTTGGTCTTTCGCGGCCGGTCGCGAGCGCATCGACGCCACCGTGACACTCATCGTGGACGCGAATGCGTCGTTCGTGCGGGTGCATCTCAGCGGTGACAACGGCGCCTCCGATCACCGGCTGCGGCTTGGATTCACAACGGGGCTGAAGCAACCACGCGTCTTCGCCGACGCAATGTTCGGACCGGTGCAACGCGAACGGCTCACACTCACGCCTGCCGAAGCGGCCTTTGAGACTCCGCCCGCTACAGATCCCCTCCACCGATATGTGTCGGTCTTTTCCGGCAATGCGGGCGCGACGGTCTATTCGGACGGACTTGGCGAGTACGAAGCCGACGAGGAAGGGGTCGTCTACGTGACAGTCGTGCGCTCGGTGAGCGAGTTGTCGCGCAACGACCTCCCCGAACGCCCAGGCCACGCCGGCTGGCCGACACACACGCCCGAAGCGCAATGTCACGGTCCGTTTGCCGCCGAACTCGCGCTCTTACTCCACGGCGCGCGCACGGACGCGATGGTGGACGAAATCGAACGCACGGCGGATGACGTACTCCTGCCGCTTACGGGTACATCGCTTCGGTCGGCGCTCTCACGGCCTGAGCCGATCCTTGGTGTTATGCTGCACGGCACGGGGCTCGCCTGCTCCACCGTCACCACGAGCCAGGACGGCGAGTGGACCGTGCTGCGCTGCGTGAACCTGACCGAAGCAGTACAGCAGGGCGTGTGGACGCTGGACACGATGGTGTCTGAAGCGCGACTCGCTCGGCTCGACGAAACATCGCTCGATACGCTGGAAGCAATCGGCAATCGCCTCGAGTTCGCAGCGCCACCGCGCGCCGTCATCACCATCCTCATCAGGTAGCACAGATGCTCCCGACCCTCGATCGCTATTCCCATCGCGTAGTCGCTCTGATCGTGTTTGCCGCCGGGGCAACCATCGCATCGGCACAGACGCCGTACTTTCCCGCACCGGGCGCCGGCTGGGAACATCGCAAGCCCGAACAGGTCGGACTCACCGCAAAGGCCGTCGACAGCGCCGTCGTCCTCGCGCTCGCGAGCGAAGCGACCACCCCGCGCGACCTGCTCGCCAACCACAAGCAATCGTTCGGCCGCGAACCGTTCGGCGAGGCGACCGGTCCGTTTCGGGATCGCGGTGGCGCGGCTGGTCTGATCGTGCGGCGCGGCTACATCGTCGCAGAGTGGGGTGACCCTGCTCGCGTCGACATCACCTACAGCGTGACCAAGAGCTTCGTCACGACGACGGTAGGTCTTGCGTACGATCGCAAGATGATCCGCGACATCAAGGATCCCGTGCGCGGCTATATGGCGCCAATCATCACGATGCGCGGCATGACCAGCGAAGTGCTAATGCCATTCGAATCCGACCACAATCGCAAGATCACCTGGGAGCATCTACTCCGGCAGACGAGCGACTGGCAGGGCACGCTCTGGGGCAAACCCGATTGGGCCGATCGGTTTCCTCGCAACGCGAGCGACACCGCCGCGGTCATCAATCGCGCCAGGCACGAACCCGGAACCGTTTATACGTACAACGATGTGCGCGTCAATCTGATGGCGCTCGCGTCGCTCAACGTCTGGCGGCGTCCATTACCGCAGGTACTGAAAGAATTCGTCATGGATCCCATCGGGGCCTCCAACAGCTGGCGCTGGGCCGGCTACGACAACTCCTGGGTCGTCATGGACGGGCAAATGGTGCAGTCCGTCGCAGGCGGCGCCCACTGGGGCGGCGGCATGATGATCAGCGCGCACGACATGGCGCGCTTCGGTTATCTCACGCTTCACAATGGCAAGTGGGGCAGCAAACAACTGATCTCCGAAGAGTGGATCAAGCAGTCGCGCTCACCGGGCCCGGCGAACAGTGGCTACGGATTCGCCAACTACTTCCTGAACAGGGACAAGAAGGCGATGCCCAATGCGCCGGAAACGGCGTTTTACCACTCGGGCAATGGCGCCAACCTGGTCTATGTCGATCCCGTCAACGATCTCGTGATCGTCTCGCGCTGGACCAATATTCGCGCGCTCGATGCGATGGTCAAAGTGATCACGGCCAAGCCGTAGCCGGCACTACGCGCGGTCGACCCGTACGCGCGGCGCGGACTCGCCCGCCAGCCGGTCGCGCCACGCATCGCCCAGGATCGTCGCCGCGACGACAGTGACGATCACGGCGAGGCCTGGTGCGAGCGAGACCCAGGGAGCCGACACGATGAGATCGCGGCCACCGGCGATCATATTGCCCCAGCTCGGAGCGGGTGGCTGGATACCGAGCCCGAGGAACGACAGTCCGCTTTCGAGCATGACCGCACTGCCGACACCGAGTGTCGTCGCGACAATCGCGGGGCCAAGCGCATTCGGGAGTACGTGCCGCCAAAGCGTTCGCGCAGACGACACGCCGAGCGCGCTCGCCGCTTCGACATAGGGCCGCACGCGCGCGCCAGCTACCTCGGCGCGAATGAGCCGCGCCACACCCATCCACCCTGTGGCGGCGAGTACGACCACGACGGTGTTGACGCCAGGCTGCCAGAGCGCCGCGCAGACCAGCAGCAGGATGAGCCGTGGCACGGCGAGTACGGTATCCGCCGCCGCCATCGCGATGCGGTCCACCACTCCCCCGCTCCATCCTGCCACCGCACCAATGGTCGTCCCGATCAGCGCGGCGAGCAGCGAGCCAAGCAGGCCGACGGCGAGCGAGATGCGGCCGGCCAGCATGATCCGGACAAAGAGATCGCGGCCGAAGCGATCGGTTCCAAGTAGGTGCAACGCGCCGGAGTCATCTCGCGTGAGTGGCGGCAGGAGTTTCCGCGCAACGACGTCGCCGATCGCGAGGGGATCGGTAGACGCCAGCAACGGGACGAGCAATGCCCCGGCTGAGAGCGCGACGAGCGCAACCAGCGACGCGCGCGCCGACCGGTCGAGCGAACGCCAGACATGGTTCACGACACGCGTCCCCGCTGACGTGGGTCGAGCAACGGCAGCGCGAGTTCGGCAGCGAGGTTAGCCACGATCACCGCTGCCGCATACCAGATGCCCGCCCCGAGCACGACGGGGTAGTCGCGCGCGGCAATGGCGGTGAGCGTGAGCCGACCAAGGCCAGGCCACGCGAACACCGACTCGACAAACACAGACCCGGCGACGACTCCGGGAAGCGTCAGTGCGAAGAGCACGACAAGGGAAGGCATCGCATTTACGATCACATGGCGCGACAGGACTCGTGTACGCGATGCACCACGCGCCCTCGCGGCACGCACAAAGTCGAGCGAGAGCACATCGATCATGCTCGAGCGCGCGTACCGCGCAACGCCCGCGGCGCCGACCGCCGCGAGCGTGATGATCGGCAGGATCGCATGTCGCGCCATGTCGGCCACGTCGGCCCAACCGGTCAGCATCACGCCGGGTGTGCGAACGCCGAGGGCGGGCAATCGCAGGCCGGCTGGCAGTCCGATCGACGCGGCGCCGTAGGTGAAGAACGCCACGAGCGCGAGCGCAACCCAGAATGTGGGGGCGGAAAAGATTGCCGCCGTCGCCACGGTGGTGAGTCGATCCGCCACGCGACCGCGCCAGATGGCCTGCATAAGCCCGAGCGGCACCCCGATGGCAAAGGTGAGCAGGATAGAGGCCAACCCAAGCGCCATCGAGATCGGCGCGGCATCAGCGAGCGCCCGCGTGACCGGCACGTTCAGCGCAAAGCTGTCACCGAGGTTGCCGCGCAGCAGTCCCCCAGCCCAGCGTGCATATTGGACGGCCACAGGCCGATCGAGCCCGAGGTCGGCCCGGAGCCGCTGGACATCTTCGGCGGTCGCCGAAGGCGGCACGAGCAGAGTCGCGGGATCGCCGGGAGCCAAGCGCACGAGCGCGAAGATGAGCGTAACGACCAGCCAGAACAGCACGGCCGCTCCGGCAACCCGACGCATAATTAGGGAAACTGACACCCGTTGATAATGCCGCATCGCACGCGCGCGTCAATCACCTGGGCCATGGTCGCGCTTGCCGTTGGCCTCGCCGCTCCCTCGTGCTACGGGCCTCCGAAGCCGGCAGGAACCGTGGTGTTCGCGTCGGGCGCCGACCTCGAATCGGCCAACCCGCTCGTGACCGTGCACGGGCTCTCGCGGCAGGTGCAGCGATTCGCGCTCTTTACGACGCTCGCCCGCTACGACAGCCTACTCGCCCCGGAGCCGTATCTGGCGCGGGAGTGGAGCTGGTCGACCGACCGTTCGACCCTCACGCTGCGACTCCATGGCGGTGTGACCTGGCACGACGGCGTACCGACGACCGCGTATGATGTCGCGTTCACACTGCTTGCCGCACGCGATCCCCGAACCGGTTATTCACGTTCGGCGGATCTCTCCTCCATGGACACCGTCTCGATTGCTGACGATAGCACGCTCACGATCGAGTTCGACGGACCGCAGCCCCGTTTCCCGTTGGTGCTTTGCGAACTGCCGATCCTTCCTTCGCATCTATTGGGTAGTGTCGCACACAGTGACATGCGCCGCGCGCCGTTCAACCTGGCGCCGGTCGGCAATGGCCCGTTTCGGTTTGTCGAACGAATTCCCGGACAGCGATGGGTGTTTGAGCGGAACCTGACCTTTCCGGCCGCTCTGGGCGGTTCGCCAACCATCGAGCGGTTCGTCATCGTCGTCGTGGACGAGCCGACGACCAAGCTGGCCGGCCTGACGAGCGGCGATCTCGACTTCGCGGGCATTGCGCCGACGATGGCCTCGCTCGCCGCCCGCGACCCGACAGTACGGGTGATGGATTACCCGATTCTCCTCACCACCGCACTGGTGTTCAACACACACCGCCCGCCATTCGACGACGTGCGAGTGCGAACAGCGGTCAATGCGTCGCTCGATCGCGAGCGCATCGTGCGCGCGGCACTGGCCGGCTACGGCACACCAGCGGCAGGCCCGGTACCCGCAGAGAGCCCGCTCGCGCGCGCGGCAACATTAACTCACGACGTGCGACTCGCCGACTCACTGCTCGATGCCGCCGGCTGGCACCGTAGGGGGGCCGGTCCGCGCACACGGAACGGCGTCACGCTTCGTGCTGAGCTCCTCACGGTCGGCAGCGGCGACAATGCCGCCGAGCAGCTGATCCAGGCTGACCTCGGCGCGCGCGGAATCGAGATCGCGATCCGCCAACTCGAGATGGGTGCATTCCTCACCCGCGCACGGAGTAAACCCAAGGCGTTTGACCTGCTGCTCACTGGAATCCCCGGCGACCTGTCGCTCTCGTTCCTCGGCGCGCTGTACGACGGGCGCCAGCGCGGTGGCGCCATGGACTACGGTGACTACCATACGCCGGAACTCGATTCACTGTTCGTGCGCGCGCGACGCGTGGGCGAGGTGGAGTTGCCGTCTGTGTTCACGGCGATTCAAGACGTACTCGCGCGCGACCTCCCAGCGGTATGGGTCTATCACTCGCGCGGACTGCAGGGCGTATCGCGACGCATCGAACAGGTGACGATTGACCTTCGTGGCGAGTTGGCTTCGATCGCGCGCTGGCGCACAGGCCCGCGATGACGCTCCTCCTCGGTGCGGCGGCGATTGACGCTCGTCGGGCGATCGCGCGCGGCCCGCTGCTCACCCTCGCGGATTCGCTCGCCACCGACCTGAATCCGCTGCTCGATCGCGAGCCGTACATCCCGACCACCAAGGCGCTGCTCTCGCGCGTCGGCGGCCGGTGCGAGGCCGACGGCACCGACCTCGAGTTCGACCCGACGTCACCACACGCCCATCGCTGCCCAACGTGTGCGCGCGTGCACACGGGCGAGTATCACGACCGTTGGTGGCTGTACCCGTACCAGCTCTGGCTCGCCGAACGCGCCGTGCATGCCGCAACGCTCGGCGCCCTCAACAACGACGAGCGCCATCGTGCATTCGCGCGCACGATCCTGCTCGGCTACGCCGACCGATACCTCGACTATCCAAACGTCGACAACGTACTCGGCCCCTCGCGACTCTTCTTCAGCACCTACCTCGAATCACTCTGGCTGCTGCACATTTCGATTGCCGCAGATTTGCTGGCTGACGGCGGCGACGGCGAAACCGCAGCGATCGTCCGCGACCGCATCATCGAACCGGCCGTAACGCTGATCGAGCAATACGACGAAGGTCTATCCAACCGGCAGGTGTGGAACAACGCCGCCATTGTGGCCGCACGTTGCTTCCTTGGCGAAGGCAACGGCCCGCTTGTCGAACAGGCGCTGACGGGGATCGAGACGGGGATCCACTCCGCGGTCGGGCCGGACGGTAGTTGGTACGAGGGCGACAACTACCATCAGTTCGCACATCGCGGACTCTGGTATGGGATCACACTCGGCGAACGCGTGGGCTATTCGTTCGATGAGGAACTGCTCGCGCGATTCGACGCCGGCTTCAGCGCGCCATTCCTTTCGGCGCTGCCCGACTTTACCTACCCCGCGCGAAAGGATTCGCGCTACGCCGCTTCGCTCAGACAGTGGCGGTTCGCCGAATCGTGTGAGCTTGGCCTCGCGCGGCGTGACAACGAAACGCTGTCGTGGGCGCTCGGGCGGATGTACGACCACGATCTGGACCCAGGCGACACGGAGCGCTCACGGGCAAGCGGCGAAGCCGAGCGTCACGCCCAGCCCGTCCGACTCTCGCGGGCCGATCTCGGATGGAAGTCGCTGCTCTTCGCTCGTGAGTCACTGCCGATGCTGCGCCTGGAACCGCCCGGTTCGATCACGATTGAATCGCAGGGGCTCACGATCCACCGCCGTGAACACGGTGCGGTATACGTCGCACTCGACTGGGGCGAGAGCGGTGGTGGCCACGGACATGCCGATCGCCTCAACCTGCTCTTTTCTACTGGCTCGGCGCGCTGGCTCGACGACCTCGGAACGGGTTCGTACGTCGATCCGTCGCTCCACTGGTATCGCAGCACCCTCGCGCACAACGCGCCGCTGATCAACGGACAGTCGCAGCTCCGTGTGGCCGGCACCTGCATCGGACGCGAGTCCACTGGTAGATTCGACTTCGTGTCCGCATATCTCGACGGCATTGCACACGGAGTGCGCGTCCAGCGTACCGTCGTGACCGCAGAGCACTACTTCATTGACGAGGTACGCTGGGACGCAGACGATGCCGTACAGTTCGATCTGCCCATCCACTTCGACGCCGACGCGGACGATCTGATATTCGCACCGCACACGTTGATTGGTGGTCATGGACTCGAGGACGGTTTCAATGCAGTGCGTAACGGCGAGGCCGCGGAGTTGCCGGCTGGCCGTACCGTTCGCCTGACCGCAAGCCGCGATGGACGGTCGGCACAGGCCCAGCTCTGCGCTGATACGGCGGCCACACTCATTCGCGCATCGGCACCGGGGCAGCCGGCGACTGAGTCGCGCCGCTTCTACCTGATCCGCATGCAGGGAACCCGCGGTGTCATCCGATCGGCGTGGAGCTGGACAGGCGATGTGGTGTCGGCCGACTTGGGAGGAGAAGAAGAGCTGACGGTGTGCGTCGACGGCGCGACTCACACGCACCGCATCACCGACACCGATTGGCAGATTCAGCACGGCGAGCGTCCGGAACTGATCCGGTTCACGCGTGAACGCATCGCGTTGGACGAGTGGGCAACGGATCCTCGTTCGCCTGCCGAGCTCGCAGCGGCGAGTGGAGCGCTTTCGGAACCGCTGGTGATCCGCTTGCACGAGCACGACTCCGAGTGGTTCAGTGAACTCGACCCGATGCGACGCACTGACTGGGTCGAGTTCGCACTCGGCGACGCCCACTACCGCCGATCAGAGCTCACCTGGCACGAAGCCGGACGGCCGCGTGCGCGCGTTGCGATCGGCGCAGACACCACGGGGCTCCTCGTGGACCTGTTCGTCGCGACCGACACTCCGGTCTTCGTTGCCGGCGACGCGACGAATCCGTTCGACAACGAGCACCCCGACATCAACGGCCACGGCGTCCAGCTCTACCTCGCCACGGAAGACAGCAGCGGCGCCTGGATTCTCGTGCCTGAAGCAGGCTCAAACGATGTCCGTGTGCGCGCGCTCGATGGGTGGGACGGCATCCCCGCCCCGACGGCCGAATGGCGCGCGATGGCCGGCGGATTCGAGATTCGCGCCACCATTCCTGCCCGTGCGGGTGAATCGGGGCTCATCGCGCTCGATCTGATCGTGAATGACGCCACGCCAGGACGCACCAGGCGACGCGGCCAACTCGTGATGAGCGGCTCCGACGGCGAGTGTGTCTACCTTCGTGGCGATCGCCATGACGCCGCACGCCTGATTCCTTTTGCCATCGAGTGATCGCGCGCTACCCTTGAACGCGGACGCACCGACCCCTCTCTTTCCCTACATGGTCTTTTCCAGATTCTTCAAGCCGTCAGAGCGTCCACCGCTGGACCCCGCCGCCGAAACGCAGGATACTGCAAGCGACGAGCACGCCGACGATGCCCCCGAGGCGTTGCCCGATCACAGCTGGGCCGAGCGCGCACGGGCCATCCTGCCGAGCGGTTCATCAACCGGCAGCAAGCGTGCAGAAGCACTGTGGGGAACGGCTGATGCGCACGGACCGACTCACTACCTGCGCGCGTCCGGCTGCCGCGTCGTTACCACAGACGAAGAAGAGCTGATCGACTGCACGATGGCACTCGGCGCTGTCGCGCTTGGCTACGCGGACGAACGCATCACGCCGTCCGTCGTCGCGGCCGCCGCGCACGGCAATGTGGCCGGGCTCAGCCACACCCTCGAAGTCGAAGTGGCCGAGCTTTTCTGCGAAGCGGTCCCGTGTGCCGAAAAAGTGCAGTTCCTGAAGTCGGGAGCCGAGGCGATGGCCGCCGCCGTTCGGCTCGCACGCACATACACCGGGCGCACGACGGTGATCGGCTGCGGCTACTTTGGCTGGCTCGACTGGTGCTCGGCCGAGGCGGGTGTGCCCGGCACGGTGGGCGCTGACTACGTGAAGATTCCGTTCGACAACATCGGTGCGCTCGAAGCCGCCGTTGACCGCTACGGCGCAACGCTCGCGGCGATCGTACTCGAGCCGGTTATCGAACGCATGCCATCCGTTGAATGGATTGCCCGCGCGCGGGCACTCGCAACACAGTCTGGCGCCGCACTCGTGTTTGACGAGATGAAGAGCGGATTCCGGCTCGCTACCGGCGGGTACCAAGAGCTCTCCGGCGTGACACCAGACCTCGCGGCGTTCGGCAAGGCGCTCGCCAACGGCTATCCCCTTGCGGCCGTCTGCGGGAATGCGGCAATCCTCGATGCCGCCCGCAAGACTTGGATCTCCTCTACGCTCGCCTCCGAAGCGACAGCGCTCGCGGCCGCATGCGCTGTACTGCACCTCCACGCCGACACGCCCGTCTGTGACGAACTCGCGCGCATTGGCGGCGACATGCGCACCGCCGTGTCGAACGCGCTCACGGCGAGTCGCACCGGCGGCATCGAGATCGCCGGCATCGACCCGATGTGGTTCCTCAGGTTCGAGTCTCCCGCGCTCGAGACGCGCTTCCTAACGACGGCCGCTGCCAATGGTGTGCTCTTCAAGCGTGGCCCATATAACTTCGCCTCGCTCGCGCACGACGACGAGACGATCGCTGAGATCGAGTCGTGCACCAGCAATACGCTTTTCACGATGCGCACAGCGGATGGCGCGTGACCGTGGTGAACGCATCGCCGCTCATCGACGCGCACGCACACTTCCTGCACGCTGGTTGTGGACGCTCCGACTGGCGTGATGTGAACGCGGCGCGGTTCCGCGCAGGCGACACGATGGGCATCACTTGTCATGTCGCGTCGGTACTTGGCAGCTACGGCTTCACCTCGCCGACCTACTTCCCATCGCCAGCCGACGCCACTTCGGGTAACGATGCGATGCTCGAGATCTGCGCCAGGGAAGGCGCGCGCGTGCGCATGCTCGTGACCGTGAACCCGAACCACACCGATCATGCGCTCGACGAGATCGATCGATGCGTGGCCGCTGGTGCGATCGGCGTGAAACTACTCGCGAGCCGTCGTGCTGACGATCCGCTGCTTGACCCCATTTGCGAGCTCGCGGCGGCGAAGCAACTCCCGATCCTCCATCACATCTGGCAGCACCGTACGCGCGAGTGGCCCAATCAGGAGATCTCCGACGGCGCGGATCTCGCGAAGCTCGCGCGCCGGCACCCCACAGTCTGGTTCATCCTCGCGCATATCGGAGGCGGTGGCGACTACCAGCACACCTTCCCCGCCGTGAAGGACGTACCCAACATCTTGCCCGATATTTCCGGCAGCGGTGTGGATCGCGGCATGCTCGACGACGCCATCAAGGCGCTCACGTCGCAGCGATTGCTCTTTGGCACCGATCTCACGATGGAAACTGGTCTCGCTAAACTGCGCGCACTTGACGCGACCGGGCTGTGCTCCCCTGATGACCTCGAGGATATTCGCTGGCGAAACGCCGTCCGGATCTTCGGCGACAAGGCGTTCGCGCGATGATCGATCCGTCGGTGTTCATCGGATCGTATCCGTTCCGGCAGGTGCCACATCCAGAGCCCGCGATTCTGGCGCGCGTGATGGAACGCGAAGGCATCGCGCATGCCTGGGTCGGTCACCTGCCATCAGCGTTCGCCGACAATCCGGCAGCGGGAAACACCGAGCTCTACGGCGCGCTCGAACCGCACCGAGAGATTCTCTCACCCGCTCCGACAATTCGCCCCGACCGGCCAGACTGGAAGACCGAACTCGATGGCGCAGCGAGGGCGGGGGCAGCGGCGATTCGCGCCTTTCCGCCACAGTGGCGAATGGCAGCTGGCGATCGCGCCTTAGCCGACCTCGCCATCGCCTGTGGGGAGCGAGAGCTGCCGGTCGTACTCACGGTTCGGTTCGAGGATCTTCGCCAGCGCAAAGCGGCCGACACCTTTGGCGATCTGACCGGCGCAGCGATCCGCGCACTCGCTCGCGCCGGCAGCGACGTGCGGCTCGTGGTCTGCGCCGCCGGCCGCGATCTCATCGAAGAAGTGCATTGGGGTCTCACGCCGCTCGAGCAGTCGCGTGTACTCTGGGACATCAGCTGGATCTGGGGCCCGCCCGACGATCACCTGGCAAAGCTGTTCCGGAGCATGGGATCGACACGCTTTGTCTTTGGCTCAGAGTGGCCGCTTCGGCTCGTGCAGTCGCCCAAGGCGAATCTCGAACTACTCCCAGACGACCTAGCGACCGCCCCGCTCGGCGACCCCGCGGCGATGTTCGACTAATCGAACGCCGCTCTCAGCGTGGCGGCGATCGCGATCGCCGCCACGTTGCCTGTCAGCTGACAGCTCAGGGGACCAGTCGCTTGCCAATTTCGTAATCCTTCGGCGGTTCGGCGCCGAGGAGGTATTGCACGAAGTAGTCCCAGCGGCGGCGCATCATGTAGTTCGATGCGGTCCCGTAACCATGTCCGGCATTGGGAATCATCAAGAGATCGAACGACTTGTTCGCCTTGATAAGTGCATCCGCGACCAGCAGTGTGTTGTCGGGTGGCACATTGTTGTCCATCGTGCCATGCGCGAGCAACAGCTTGCCTTTCAGGTTCTTCGCAAACGTCTGGTTGGCCTCGATATCATAGTTGTCGGTGCCGTCGGGGTTCCGCGTGAGCAGGCCCTGATACCGCTCACCCCAATCATCTTCGTAGAGACGCTGGTCGTGATTGCCCGACTCGGCAATGCCGACCTTGAAGAAGTCGGGATAACGGAACATCGCGTCGGCGGTGATGAAGCCACCACCCGAATGGCCCCACATCCCCGCGCGGTCGAGGTCGACGAACGGATACTGCCGCGCGAGATCCTTCATTCCAGCCACCTGGTCGGGAATCGTGTTGTCGCGCCCCATCCGGCCGTAATAGGAATCGTGGAACGACTTTGAGCGGCCCGGCGTTCCGCGTCCGTCGATCGACACGACAATAAAGCCGAGGTCGGCGAGCGCTTGCTTGTCGCCACGTGCTGCGCTGAACGTGCGCGACCCCACGCTTCCGCTCTGCGGACCAGGATATGCGTTGTTAATGATCGGGTATTTCTTCGAGGGATCGAAGTTCGCTGGCGTGAACATCACACCGTAGATGTCGGTCTTGCCGTCATCAGCCTTGACCTTGATCGGCACCGTTGGCTTCCAGCCGGAGGCAACCAGGCGGGCGATGTCCATCGCTTCGAGCGGCATCACCAACTTGCCGGCGGCATCTCGAATCGACACGACCGGCGGTACGTCGGGCTTCGAGTAGGTGTCCACTAGATACTTGCCGCTCGGACTCAGCTGAATGCCGTGCGTGCCGTCATCGGGCGTGATCGACACCTGCGGACCCTTGCCATCCAGTCCGATGCGGTACGCATGCGCGAAGTACGGATCCTGGCCCGCTTCGCGGCCGTTGGCCATGTACCAGAGCGTGCGCGCCTTGTCGTCCACGCGCACGATCTGCGTCACCGGGCCTTCACCGCTCGTGACCTTATTCTTGAGTTTTCCCGTCGTGAGGTCGTAAAGGTAGAGCTGACCCCAGTCGTCTCGCTGTGAGTACCAGAGCAGTTCGTTCGTGGCCCAGAGCACTTGCCATCCGGTCACTGACTCGAAGTGCGTCGTGCTCGTCTCTTCCATCACATCGCGCACATCGCCCGTGATCGCGTCTGCCACACGAAGCACCGCGGCCTTGTGATCGCGGGGCGTGGACGCGAGCGCGAGCTTGCTGCCGTCCGGGCTCCACTTGTAGTCGCTCATGCTGATGTTGTCGCCAAGCGTCGCGCGGTGGAAGTCTGGATTCATTTTGAGCCGGACCATCTTTGCCGACTCGACCTCGATGATCACGCGGTGCACCATCTGGACGACGCTGTCACCAGGGAGGGGATATTTCCATGAACGGAGTTCTGGTCGCCCCGTACGCGTCGACGTGAGGTGCCACTCGCCGACTTTCCGTTCGTCCTGTTGCTGCGTCGCGAGCTTCTTCGAGTCCGGCGACCAGAGGAGAATCGCACGGTCACTCGTGGCCCAGCCGGCATTGTCGGTGGCGTAGCCAAAATCCTTGATGCCATCGGTCGTCAGTTGCCGGTCGCGACCGGTCGCGACGTCGCGCACCCAGAGATTGTAGTCCTTGATGAAGGCGCCGAGTTTGCCGTCGGGCGACGTCGTGAGCGGCGGCCCAGCAACAGCGCCTCGACCGCCGCGTCCACCGCGCCCGCCACCGGCGGCGGCGTGGGCATCGGCGGGGACACCGGGACAATTGCTCAGTGTCGCGTCGCAGATCACCCGGGTTTTCTTGGCGGGGTCAACGAGGATCACCTCGCTCCCGTTCAGCGTCGTGTTGCGGTACCAGAGTCGGTCATCTGGCAGCCAGTTCGCGCTGACACTGCCGCCAGTCGCGAGCGGAGTAAGAGCCGTCGCTAGGGACTTCTCGGCGCGGGCGTAGTCGTCGGCGGTGACGACCTTCGGCGTGTACGGCTGTTGGGCGGCGGCCGGAGCGGCGGCGGCGAACGTCAGGAACAGGGCGAGACGAATGCGCACGGAACACCTCAAGGGCGATCGATTCAGGTAGCGGTGGTACTGGAACGCGTCCGAGGCAAGTTGCCAGTGCGGCGGCGACTCGGCAACCGGGATTGCCCAAGCGAACGGAGGTCAGGCAGTGCGTTGGGCGATGATGAGTTTGTGCTGCCCGCTACGGCACCACCTGCGCCGGCTTCATGTACTTGTCGAACCACCCGCGCTCGTTGAGCATCCGGTGCACGTTGTTCCAATGGCCTGAAATCCCGTGCGGCTGATCGGCGTACTGGATCATCTTCGCCTCGACGCCGTTCTTCTTGAGCGCCACGTAGAGCTGTTCGTTCTCCGAGAACGGCACCCGGCGGTCGATTTCGCCATTGATGAAAAGCGTCGGCGTCTTCGCGCGCGCGGCGTACGTGAGCGGTGACTGCTTGATCATCACCTCGCGCGCTGGCGCTTCCCAAGGCTTGCCGAAGAATTCCGTCTCCTTGGTGCGCGCGATGTCGGCATTGCCGTAGTCGCTCATCCAGTTCACGATCCCGGCACCAGACGCGGCAGCGGCAAAACGGTCGGGATACTGCGTGATCAGCCAATTGGTCATGAAGCCGCCGTACGAATGGCCAATGCTCGCGACGCGCTTCCGGTCGAGGCCGTACTTCGCGATCACGTGGTCTACACCCGCCATCACATCCTGGCCGTCTTTGGTGCCCCACGCGCCCCACGTGCCCCAGAGAAACTTCTCCCCGTAGCCCGTGGAACTCCGGAAGTTCACCTCGAGCACTGCGTACCCGTTGGCGGCGAAGTACTGGTTCTTGAAGTTGAAGCCGTACTGAATGGCGCTGTGCGGCCCGCCATGGCTGTTCACAATCAGCGGCAGTGTTGTGCCGCCTGCGCGATAGCCGGCTGGCAACAGCAACCACCCCTCGATCGCCGTGCCATCGGCACTCTTGAACTGCTGCCGTTCGGCGCGCGCGAGCGCGATCCCGGCGGTGAAGTCGTCGTGGACCCGCGTGAGCTGGCGCTCGTTCTTCCCGTCAATCGTCGCCGACCAGATTTCCGACGGCATGTCGAACGTCGCCACGGTGTACGCAATGCGCTGCATGGCGCGGTCCATCGAGAGGTCCGCAATCCGGCGTTCCCCCGCGGTCATCGCCTGCACCGCCCCGCCTTCGGGTGACACGTGGAAGAGATGCACCGTGCCGCCGACGCCGCCCGTGAAGTAGATGGACTTGCCGTCGGGGCTCCACTGCGGATTGCTCGGGAGATAGTCCCAAGTCTCAGTGAGGTTTCGTTCCGCCCCGCCGGCGGCCGGAATGACCACGAGGTCGGTCGCGCCTCCGTAATTGAGCTTCTTCGCGATCACGTGGTCGGTCGTGAGTTGTCGCGTCACAAGAATCCACTTTCCGTCGGGCGAGTAGCGTGCGCCGCGATAGTCATGGCGAGCATCGGGCGTGAGCCGCGTGATCTTGCCGTCCGCGACAGTCACGAGGAACGCTTCTGAGCGGCCGTACGACTTTTCAGACCGGTAGAGCGAATCACCGGTAAAGAGGATCCGTGTGCCGTCGTGGCTCCACTGTGCGCCACTTGGTCGCAGTCCCATCTTCGTGAGTTGGCGTTCTGCTCCGCCAGTGGCCCCACGGCCAACGCTCGGCGCAACAAAAATCTCCTGCGGCGGGCTCACATATGGATCGGCGACATTGGGCAGCGGATACTGCCCGCCGTCGCGCTGATAGTCGAGCCAGTCGAACTGAATGCCCTTGAAGCGTTCGGCGTGCCGCTTTTCGAATGGCGTGTCAGCAGCCATTTGCCGCACCGGCTGCGCCACGTCACGAATCGCAAACAGCCACTGGCCGTCGGAGCTCTGCGTCGCCGACGCGCCATCCCCACCACGACCGCCTCGACCGCCTCGACCGCCTCGACCGCTCGCACCGACACTCCCGCTGTCCGCCGTGACGCGGCGCGCTGGCGCTGAACCGTCCCACGGCACCATCCACGATTCAGTGGTGTTGCCATTGTTTTCCTCGTTGCGCATACTCACCGTGAATGTCACGGTCTGGCCGTCAGGTGAGAGCGTCACGCCGCCAATCGTCTTGATGCGGTAGTAGTCCTCGATCCCAAGCAGACGTTTCGTGCCGCCCTGTGCGCTTGATCGCACCACGGGTGCAACGACGGCGAGCGAGAGCATGAACGCAACAACGGCTTTGGAACGGCGCATCGGATAACTCCTAGTGGTGGACTCCAAAACCGACCGTCTCAACTTCGCCTCTCAGGGCCGTCGGCGCCATTTTCTGGCCGCCACTGCGCCCGCGGCGGTACCGATGGGGAAGAACGACCCTCGCGTAGAGGTCTAGACCGCCGAGCCGATCTCGTTAACGACTCAGGGGAACGACCGCGCAACTCGCGCAGCCGTTCCCCCGTCGTCGTTCAACTACCGCCAGCGAACCACTACGGAACTACCGGTTTCGACACATTGGCGTTTTTGACATAGATGTCCAGCCACGCCGTCCACCGCGCCCACTGGTCCAGGTCGCTTTCCTTCGTCGCTGGGCCGTGGTCTTCATAGGGATACATGAAGAGCGACGACACTTTTCCATTTGCCCGCAGCGCCTGCATCATGCGAACCGAGCTTTCCGGCGCGGTGCCGACGTTCTGATCCTCGAGCGAGTGATACAAGAGCGTCGCTCCTGTGATCTTGTCGGCATACATGAAGGGCGACATTTCGAGGTAGGTCTTCTGCGCCTGCCAGAAGTCACGACGTTCACTCTGGAATGCGGTCGGCGTGAGTGACCGGTTGTACATGCCGTCGCCCGCGATGCCGGCCTTGAAGAACGGCGTGTGCGCCAGGGCGTTCATCGTACTGAACCCGCCATAACTGTGTCCGCCGATCCCGAGCCGCGTGCGGTCGATGAATCCCTGCCGGTCGAGCTCGTCGATCACGGCTGAAAGGTTCGTCACGAGGTCGCGGATGTAGTTGTCGTTCATCCGCCCTTCTTCACCCATGACCGGCGGATTGAAGTTCGCTACGGCGTAGCCCTGCAGCGCGAGGTACTCGATCGTGCGCGGACCGCCGTTCGGGAAGCTGTTGATGTTTTCGGTGCGCAGCGTGCGGTCGAGCGCCACCTGCTCCGTAAACTCGCCCGGATAGAACCAGAACATTCCGGGAAGCCGCGTGCCCTGCTGATAGTTCGGCGGCAGCGTCACCTTCACGACGAACCGGATGCCGTCAGGCCGTGTCACGGTGATCCGCTTTCGCACGGCACTCGTGAACTCTGGCGTGTAGTCCTTGTTCGCCGTGAGCTTCGTCATCGTCCCCGCCTTCATGTCACGGAGATAGGCGTCTGCTACCTGCTTCGCCGACTGCCGCGACACGATTGCCTTCGATAGGTCGTCGTCGAGCGCCTGGACAAAGTCTTCGGCCGCGTCGGTCGCGCCATCGAACAGGCGGGTCTTCTGTCCGGTCTTGATCGCGATCTTGTCGATGAAATCACGCGGCGCGTTCTGCAGATAGTTCGGCGAGTACTGCGTACCCGAAAGGAAGACGCTGCCGTCGGTGGAAACAATCGCCACCTGTCCTGCCGTCGTGCCGCGGCGCGTCAGCATGCTCCCGGGATTCCCGAAGAACTGCACCGAGTCGTCCTGGACGCTCACACCCCGTCCGCCGCCGCCACCACCGCCGCCGCCACGACCGCCACGACCGCCGGCGGAGAAGGCCGGCGTGTACATCCGCTGACGCACGATGGTATGCTTTTCCGCCGGAGTCGCGAGGTCCACGTGATAGATCTCGCCCATGTTGTTCGCCGAAACGCCGACGAAGAGCTGCTTGGCGTCGTCAGTCCACACGAGCGACGCGATGGCGCCGTCGGCTTGGTAGAGCACCTTGGTGTCTGCCGCGCCGTAGGGCGGCGACCACTGCATCACGCGCTCGCGACGGGCGGCACCGCCGCCTGCACCGCCACCTGCACCGCCACGACCCGCCCCGCCACCCGCACGGCCACCGGCTGGTGCGGAATCTGACGCCACGTAATACATCCCCTGACCGTTCGGCATCCAGGCAAGGAGTCGCTTGCCCGCTGGGCCAGCAGCTCCGCCGCGCCCGCCGAAGCCGGCTCCGGCCTGCGTCGAATCTGGCTGCTCACGCAACAAACGCTTCTCGAGCTCCGCCACCTGTTTGCCGTTTGCGTCCCAGAGCGCGTCGAGAGTACTGAAGCTCGATACCTGCACCATGTAGGAGAACGGCTCCAGCATCGTCGACACTCGGTAGTACTGGCCGTCCGGCGCGGCATCAACGCTCTGGATCATGGCCGGCACGCCGATTTTCTTGGCGAGCTTTGTCTTGACGTCAATCACGGCGAGCTGGCCCGTGGTGTGGTACTTGAGTTGTTCGAATTCATACGGCTCTTCCATCAAGCTCCAGAACTGACGCTGCGGTGACTTCACGCCGTCGGTCCAGAGCCGCACCAGCGGGCCGGTGGCAATGTCAGGCTTCTTTGGTTCAGCGCCACGGCCGTCGGGCACCAGGACGACCAGCACGCCTTTGCCATCGGCCGTCCAATCCACCGTCGTCACCAGCGTCGCCAGCAATGGCGTCTTGGTGATCTGCACCGACTTCATCGTCGCGAGATCCGCGACGAACAGGTGCGAGGCCGCCTCGAAGTTCGCGATGTATGCGATTTGCTTGCTGTCCGGAGACCAGGCTGGGCTCGTCACCGTTGCGCCCTTTGGCACTTCGAGCGAGGTGGACTTGCCAGTCAGCGGATCGATGAGCGAAAGGCCCACCGAGCCGCGGGTCGTGAGCACGCGCGCCCGGTTCGCCTTCGGATCCACCTGTACGCCACCGTAGTACACATGCGGCTTTCCAAACGTCTGCACACTCGGTAGGCCTTCGCTCTCCTCGCGGAGAAAGTGCTTGCGGTCGGGGCTGCCGTTAGACAGCGACACGTTCAGGTGCCGTGGCGCGAGCACCAGCTTCGCGATGTCTGGCGGCGGGACCTGGTACCCTTCCTTCGCCAGTAGATCCTTACTGGCCTTGATCGCGCTGTTGGCGTCCTGGTTGCCTTGGGCCAAGAGCGGCGCCACGGCCATCGTGAGGCCGAGTAGGGCTCCGGTCGCCCGGCGCAGCAGTAGCTGATTTCGCATCATGCGACGTACCTCGTAATTGGGTTGCGGCCAGAGGGCTCCCTGGCGTCCTTCGCATCCAGAACATACGCCCCGCCGACCCCGCCCGCTGACTCGCGCGATCCCGTCCGAGTGGGTACCATCCCCGGTAGAACCTCCCCTTCGCCGATCACCGCCCCGAATGACCAAACGCCTCTATTACACCGACGCCTACCTCACCTCGTTCGAGGCGCCGGTCATTGGGGTCGACGGGACGCGGGTCAGGCTCGCACAGACCGCTTTTTACCCTACGTCCGGCGGCCAGCCCTTCGACCGCGGGACCCTCGGCGGGGCGCGGGTGGTGGATGTGATCGACGACAACGCCGGGATCGTGCACGTACTCGACACACCGGGATCGTTTTCGGCCGGGAACAGCGTGAAAGGAGAGGTCGAATGGCCTCGCCGTTTCGACCACATGCAGCAGCACACCGGCCAACACCTCCTCTCGGCGCTCTTTGAGGACAACGGTGGCGGAAAAACCGTCAGCGTGCACTTCGGTGACGAATCCGCCACGATAGAACTCGACGTCGAGTCTATTTCGCGCGATAGGGCGGTGCGGGTTGAGACACGCGCCAACGCGGTGGTCGCTGAGAACCGTGCGGTGTCTGTCACCTTCGAGGACGCAGCAACGGCGGCCGGCCTCCGAAAGCCAAGCGATCGCGCCGGCGAAATTCGCATCGTGTCCATCAACGGGGTCGACCGCAGCGCCTGCGGCGGCACGCACGTGCGCGCGACCGGAGAGATCGGCGCGGTGCTCATTCGCCGCATCGAGAAATACAAAAAGCACACGCGCGTGGAGTTTCTCTGCGGCGCCCGCGCTATCGCACGCGCGCGCGCGGACTACGAGGCGCTCACCGGAATGGCGGCCGTGCTCACGTCGGGAATCAACGAACTCCCGGCCCTGGTGGCCTCGCAGGCAGAATCAGCACGGACCCTCGAGTCGGAGCGGCGCAAACTCACAGAGTCGCTCGCCAGCTACCGCGCGCGGGAACTCTACGACGCGGCAACGGCGCGTGCCGACGGCGTACGACGCGTGCTGCACCAATCGGCCTCTGCCGATGAGCTCCGCGCGCTCGCCCACGCAGTCGCGGCGCTCAGCAAGGTGGCCTTCATCGGCACCTGCGAGTCACCCGCGACGATCATCATCTCGGCGTCGGACGACAGCGGGCTCGACGCCGGCGCGCTACTCAAGCCGGCGCTCGCAACGAACGGCGGACGAGGTGGCGGCAACGTGAAGCTGGCACAGGGTACCGCACCGACGACGACGGCACTCAAGGCCATCGCCGCGGCAGTCAGCGGTTAGTGAGCGGTGAGTGCGCGCGCGACAGCGGCAATACAGTCGTGGTCAGTCGCGGTCGGACTTCGCGCATCTCGCCACCACCGCTCGGGCGGCCTGCGCGTACGGAAAGAGCGATAGCGCGTTGATTCCATTGTGATACGCGAGCCGGCACTGGCCTCGGGCTGCCAGAATCTCCGCCGCCTTGAGCTGAATCCGGTACGATTCAGGATCGTACAACGCCGCCTTGCGAATGGAGTCATACGACCCCTGCGTGTACAAACGCATGGCGTACAACTTGGCGGCCGGCATCTGGACGATCCCAATCCAGACCAGCGCGACAATTGCGCCCCGAACGATCCGTTCCTTAAGCAGAGGCCGCCGTTCGGATAACACCGGCCCGCGCGGAATCAACGCACCGGCCGCGCCCCAGAGAATCACCGACGGAAACGCGAGCAGAACCACAGCGTCGAAACTCCCCTCCACCACACCGATGAGGACCACGCTGCCGCCCGCCAGCGCACCGAGCCGTTCGCGCGCCGACAACTCCATGTTCGTCCAGCTGCGCCACGCACCGGCCAGCAAGAACAGCACGAACAGGCCAAGTGCGCCGGCGGCCAGCACGCCACGCTCGGCGAGCGCGGCAATCCAGTCACTGCTCGGCCAAGGGTTGGCCGTCATGCCCGTACCGTCCGCCAGCGACGGATCGCTCCGCGGCACCACGGCCGGATATTCCGACGCCCAGTTACCTGGCCCGACGCCCAGCACAGGATGCTGGCGGACGAGTTTGAGCGAGTTGAGGTACTGCTTCACGCGCCCCGCGCCGCTGCCCTCACGATAGTTCACCACGCCCATGACCGAATCGAGGTAGGGCGAGTCGCTCTTCCAGTCGAGGGCGTTCGGCATCGCGAGCGCGAGCACGGCGCCCACCCCAAGCGCGCCGACAAGCAACCTGCCCCGCCGGGGAACAAGCGCTGCGGCAATCGTGGCGCGTCCCTTCCATACAACCGGCAACGCGATCACGCCCCAGACCACCAGCGCAAGCCACGCAGCACGAGTGCGCGACAGCACGAGGGCAGCGGTCAGCACCAGAATCGCGAACGCGCCACCCAGTGCGCGCGGCGACGACCGGGCCGTCGCAGACAGCCAGAGCAGAATCGGCAGACCCATGGCCGCGATGTGCGCAATGAAGTTGCGGTTGCCGAGCGTGCCGCCCGGCGCACGATTAGCCGCGAAAAGGTTCACTTCGATACCGTACGCCTGCGCCAGCGACGTGAGCGACGCGACGGTTGCCGCCGCGCCGAGCAGCAGCACAGCCTGGCGCGACCTGCCCGATTCACGAAGCGCTCGCGCACCCCAGAAGAGCACACCGGCGCTCAATGTCAGACTGAGTGCGCGGATGGCGTGCCAGCCACTGGTCGCAAAGATCGCCGACACGATCGACAGCCCCAGCCAGGCACCGAGCGCAAGGTCCGACCGGCTCAAGCCCCGCTTCGCCGTCCCAGCCGCAAGCGTCGTGACGATGATGAGCGCCCCCGCGTGCAGCGCGAGTTCCTTGGGGACGAAGAAACGATCGAGGTCGAACGACCGGTACGTCACCACGCCGAGCGCGCCACCAAAAGCCGCGAGGCCAATGGCCCACTGCACGGCCGCCGCGCCAGCACGACCAAGCGAACGGTCCGAATCAGGGGCCATCAGAGGTTCCACGCGCGGAATGTCGCCAAAAGTGGTCGCTGGGCAAAGTGCCGGTCCGTTGGCCGCCCGTCACGCCACCCACACTCCGCCAGCCGCGCCACCCAAACTCCGGCCGGCACGGCTACATTCCCCCGCAGACCGATAGCCGGAGGAATTCGGGATGGCGATGTACGACGACAAAAAGATCCAGAGTCTCGTCAAGAAGATGGCCAAGCAGCCGAAACCGAAAACGGAATTCGGCAAGGTCTACGACAAGACGGCACCGTCGCGTGTTTCAGATGAAGGCGATCTCGAGCGCGATAAATTCTTCAAGGAAATGAAGAAGCGCGAGTTCTAGGCGCGTGGCAGGGCCGCCGGGAATCCACCCGACGGCCCTTGTAGCATCAGCGCGCTAGTGTGGTTGCTGCTCCGACGGCTCGAGCTTGAGTTCGCGCCGCAGCACCTTCCCGATCATCGTCTTCGCGAGTTCGCTCCGGAACACCACGCGCGCCGGCACCTTGAAGAACGCGAGGTGCTGCTTGCAGAACTCGCGGATGTCGTGCTCCGTGGCCTGCATCCCGTGGCGCAGCACCACGAACGCGACGGCGATCTCTCCCTTGGCCGCGTCGGCGAACCCGCGCACACCGACCTCGGCCACAGCCGGATGTTTCGCGATCGCCTCTTCAAGCTCGCGCGGCCAGACCTGCATACCACTCGCCTTGATCAGGTCCTTCTTCCGGTCCACGATGAATAGATACCCATCGTCATCGAGGTAGCCGAGGTCGGCCGTATGGCACCAGGTGTGACCGTCGGCGTGGCGCACAATCATGCCGGCGGTCTCCGTCGGGTTATTGAAGTAGCCGCGCATCACCTGCGGGCCACGCAGCAGGATCTCGCCTACCGCACCAGCGGGCAGGCGCTTTTCGGCATCGTCGACATCCACGATCCGGACGTGTACGTCCGGAAGCGGAATACCCACCGAACCAAGCTTCTGCAGACCCTTGAGCGGATTGGCCGTTGCCGCGATCAGGGACTCGGTGAGGGCGTACGCTTCGGTGATGTGCCCACCGGTAGCATGCTCGAACCGGCGCTTCGTCTCTTCCATCAATGGCGCCGATCCAGACGCACACACCTTCATTGAATTGAAGGCCACCTTGCCGCTTTTCACGTGACGATGGTTGAGCAGCGCGTTGTAGAGCGTGGGAACACCCGCGAACATCGTCGGCTTGAACTGCGCGATCGACTTGACCAGATCGTCGAGGTCACGCGGGTTCGGCACCAGCGCGAGTGGAAAACGACAGACTACGCATGCCGTCTGCACCACACACGCACCATACGAATGGAAGAGCGGCAGCGGCAGCAGGATCGAGTCCACGCCCATCGTCATCGTGGGCGACAGCCAGGCCCGGAACTGGATCCCCGTGATCACGAGTGCGTGATGCCAGGCCGGGACACCTTTAGGGGTACCCGTGGTTCCACCAGAAAGCAGGATCATCGCGCCATCCTGCGGTCCAGGCGGCGCGCACGCGGGCCGGCGCCCACGGTGGGGCGCAAGCCAGTCTCCCCAGGTCGCGTCGCCCGCGCGAATCACGGCGCAATGGCCAAGCTTTTTCTCCATCAGGAGGGTGAACGCGAATTTCAGGAGTGGCGGAAAGTATTCCTTGATCCCGGTCGAAATCACTCGTTCTACCGTCGTCCCCGTGCGTGCCGCCTGAACGCGTTCGTAGAACGCACTCAGGGTCACGACGATGCGTGGCTCCAGCATCAGCAAGTTCTTGGCGAGCTCGTCCTCGGTGTAGGTCGGGTTGAGCGGGCAGACCACCGCGCCAGCCTTCCACGCACCAATCTCCGCGATCAGAAACTGCGGGCAATTGGGGAGCACCAGCGCAATGCGGTCACCCCGCCCGATGCCGGCCGCCTCGAACGCCGCCGCACATTCGTTCGCGGCAGCGTCCAACGCTCGCCAGCTGATCGTACGTCCCTTGAACCAGAGCGCCACCGCATCTGGGGTCTCGCGCACGGCGTCGTCGAGAAAATCGAGCAACGTCCGCTCAGGGTATGGCGCGAGCGTGTGCGGAACACCCGCGTCGTAGTGCGCGCGCCCCCGATCGTCGTCCGCGAGATGTGGCGTGGCCGGAGCGGTCACGCGACCACCCCCGCTGCGCAGATGCGCGGACGCATGCGCAGCCGCATGCGCAGCCGCTGCATTGACGGTATTTTCCCTGACACCGCTAGGGTCGAACGATCCCCTCGATTCACCTTGACCATCTGCCGAATATGCATCTCCGCCTCCGCGTTCATCCAGTACTGACGGGTACCGCACTCGCGCTCGCCTTCGCCGGCCAGGCGGCTGCACAGTCGAACATCCCGTCCGACGACCCCGGAATCAAGCGCGCCTTTGCCGCGATCCAGTCGTGGAACAGCTGGATCATCGACAACCAGGTCTCACTCTGCGAAATCCCTGCCCCGCCATTCAAAGAACAGGCGCGGGGCATCGAGTTCCGCAAACGGATGATTGCGCTCGGCTACCCGGACACCAAGATCGACGCGATTGGCAACGTGATCGCTGAACGTGCGGGACGCGGCAACGGTCCAACCGTGCTGATCACAGGGCATCTCGATACGGTGTTTCCGGAAGGGACCGACGTCAAGGTCAGGCGCACGGGCACTCGGCTCGACGGCGCCGGCATCGGCGATGATTGCCGCGGGCTCGTGGTGATTCTCGCGGTCGCGCGAGCGCTAAATGAGGCAAAGATCGAGACACGCGGCAAGGTGATCCTCGTCGCCAATGTCGGCGAGGAAGGCCCGGGCAATCTGCGCGGTGTGCGTGAAATCCTCACCAACGGATACAAGGGAAAGATCGACCAGTTCATCTCGGTCGACGGCACCGGCTTTGACGTAACCTCCCGCGCCGTGGGCAGCCATCGGTACAACGTGGTGTTTACCGGACCTGGCGGGCACAGTTACGGTGCGTTTGGCAACGTCCCGAGCGCCATCCACGCCATGGGCCGGGCCATCTCAAACGTCGGTGATCTCGTCCCGCCGGCCGGCCTCAAGACCACATACAATGTTGGCGTCGTCAAGGGCGGCACCTCGGTCAACACGATTTCACCCGATGCGGCGATGGAAGTGGACATGCGGTCCGAGTCGGTGGACAACCTCACGAAGATGGACCAGCTGATCCACGACGCCATCGCCAAGGGCGTCGCCGCCGAGAACGGACGGTGGCCGCGCGCGCCGGGCAAGGTCACGGTGAAGTACGACACGATCGGCATCCGGCCCGTGGGGCGCATCGTGCAGAACGACAGCACACCCATCGTGAAGGTCGCGCTCGACGCGGCCAAGGCACTCGGCCTTCCAACCAGTCCGTCCGGTTCAGGCAGCACCGACAGCAACCTGCCAATGAGCATGGGCATTCCGGCCATGACAATTGACGGCGGCGGACGCGGCGGAAACGCGCACGCGGCCGGCGAATGGTACGACGACGGAACAGACGGGTACAAAGGACCACAGTGGGCGTTGCTGATCGTGGCCGCGCTCGCGGGAATCGCGCGCACCACGACGCCCTAACGCATCCGACTGGCTGAACCACTAGGGGGAACGATGCAACGCAGAGAATTCGTGGGGTCGTTTGCGGCGCTCGCCGCGGGCTCGGTGCTCCTGCCGCGCGCGGCACGCGCGGTCACCGCTGACGGCGCACCTGCCGCGCCGCTACCGCCGATGACTGTCTACAAATCGCCGTCATGCGGGTGCTGTGCCGAATGGGTCAAGCACATCGAGAAGGCCGGCTTCACGGTGAAGGTCGTGGCAATGGACGACCTCACGCAGGTGAAGCACGATGCCGGCGTGCCGGCCGACCTCGAGAGCTGCCACACGGCGCTCGTCGCCACCTACGTGATCGAGGGCCACGTGCCCGCTGACCTCGTCAAGAAGATGCTCGACGAAAAGTCCAAGATCACCGGACTTTCTGTTGGCGGAATGGTTGTCGGGTCGCCGGGCATGGAACAGGGCGCGATGAAGCAACCCTACCAGGTGATGGCGTTCACAAAGGGCGCGAAGTCAACGGTCTACGCGCGACGGTAGCGGCTACTGGGGCGGGTGGACTCGAACCACCAACATCCGCATTAACAGTGCGGCGCTCTGCCGATTGAGCTACACCCCAAGAACAAAGAGTCCGGTGGAGACGAATAGTATCGGCTCATGCACACCAGTTCCAGCCGTCACCACCTGCTTCGTCCCCCGTCGTGCCTGCCCTATCTTCAACAAATGAAGACACCGGCCAAGGCTTCACGACTCAACCTGCTCGCCATCGAAGGCGCATTCGCCGTCGCGGCCGCCGCACGCGCACTCGAACTCTCGGGCCGAGAGGTCATCCACCTCGAACTCGGCCAGCCAGATTTTCCCACACCGTCGCAGGCAACATCGGCCGGTGTTACCGCACTCCAAGCCGACGACGCGAAGTACACCGCGCCCGCCGGGCTGCCGGAACTGCGCCAGGCGTTGGTGCAGTATGCGCGCGGTCGCGGAATTCCCGCAGAACTCGACAACATCGTCGTCACCTCTGCGGCAAAGCCAATGCTGCAGTACGCGCTCCTCGCTGCCGTGAACCCCGGCGACGAGGTGCTCATCCCCACGACGGGGTTCCCGATCTACCCATCCGCCGTGCGGCTCGCCGGCGGAATCGAGAAACACTACTCAATCCACCTGACTCCTGACGGCTGGCGTCTCGACTGGGATGCGATCGAGCGCCAGCTCTCCCCGCGCACGCGCGCGATCGTCCTCAACTCGCCGCATAATCCCACGGGCTGGACGGCGACGCGTGAAGACGTGGAGCGCATCGGCCGCATCGCCACGCAGCACAACCTCTGGGTGATCAGCGACGAGATCTACAGCGGGTTGGCGTACAACTACGCCGACGGGCAGTCGCCGTCGGCCGCAGCGGTGCCTGGACTCCTTGATCGTACCATCATCATTGACGGATTTTCCAAGCGCTGGTCGATGACCGGGTGGCGACTCGGCTTTGGCATTGTCCCTAAGGCGCTGTTCACAGACCTCGTCGCGCTGGTGATCAACAACACCTCGTGCGCACCGCCATTCATCCAGCGCGGCGGACTTGCCGCCGTGAGCGGATCGCAGGATGTCGTCCACCGACTCCGGAAGTCATTGCACGAACGGCGCGACCGTTTTGTGGCCGGGCTCAACGCTGTGCCCGGAATCCGCTGCGCCATGCCGTCTGGGGCGTTCTATGCCTTTGCCGACATCCGTGAACTACTGAAGACGTCAGGGCTCGACACGATCACCTTTCAGTCACGCCTGCTGCAGGAGTTTGGTGTCGCGGGTTGCCCGGGGACCGATTTTGGTCCGAGCGGCGAAGGATTTATTCGATTTTCGTTCGCGACCGCGGCGCCAAAGCTCGACCGCGCCATCGCACTGCTCAACGCGGCAGCAAAACAGTTCGCGACGTAGCGCCGCGCACCGGCGGCGGCGTGGCAGCGAGGTAACGCACTAGCGGGTCCAGACCATAATGAGCCCGCACCACTTATCGGTTCCCGTCCCACCGTACTGAAGGGGAATCGACGCCGGCCCAGCAAACAGTTCAATCCCGTGAATGGCGTCAGCCGGCGGGAGGTTGGCGAGATTCGGGATTTCGTCCTGCCAGACGAGGCCGTCAACCCCGACCTTCATGAAGCAGGGACGGTTGGCGTTGATCAGGCTGACCTGCCTGACCCGCGTCGGTAGGGCACGTACGATGCCACCGACTTCCTCGACTTTGATGGACGAGATGTTTGATAGCATGTGCCAGGCGCTCGTCGGATTCCGCTTGGCAATATCCGCGCGCGTGATGGACCGCGTCGCGGACGCGTTCAGCCGCCGCGTCTCGAACTCGTCCAGCCGATCGTTCCGTTTTCGCTCGTCACCCACGATACGTACCGTGTCGAGCGTCGGCAGACCGGCCGAGCTCATGATGATCGGCACCGTGTTCCGCCCAGCGGCGACAGTCAATGAAAGCTGGCCCGCTTTGAATCCAATTTTTCGTGCCCGCACCATGATGCGCCCTGGATCCACGTCGGGAATGAGCGCGTGCCCGCTGGTGCCGGTCGTGACCGAGCGGATGCCGCCAGTCGCCAGCTCCACGGCAAAGGTGACTCCCTGAATCAACGCCCCGTGGTCATCGGTCGCCCAGAGCTCCACGAGCGCACGGTTTTCCTTCGGAATCGCGAGCGCCGCCGGCAAGGGCGCCGACCCCGGCACGAGGTCTACGGCCACCATCGCCCGGTCCTCCTCGATGCGGATCCGCCGAGCATCCGAGCCGATGTCGGTCTTGGCGCGAACGGTAAACAGCACCCCGCGCGGCACGTTGCACGCACGCCACCGCCCATTCGCGTCGGCCAGGCTCGCAACGCTGTGTTCGGTCCACCCAACGGCATCGCGTCGCTGCTCGCCAGCGATTGCAATACGACCCTGCCAGGTGACGACGACCGCGGCGTTCGCGATCGGCCGGCCAAGCGGGTCGCGTACCGTGCCGCGCACGAGGCCGTTCGTGCCGCCGATGGAATCACGGCACGCCGCACGAATCAACTCCTCGGCCGTGCCGAGCCGCACCGTATCGATCCGCGAGCGCAGCGTGACTTCGATCTCGCGCGTGATCGGCGGAACGCCAAGGGTGTCCATAAGCGGCGTACGGATCCGCGCCTCGTAGCGCCCTTCAAGCACCGGCGTGACTCGCGCCCGACCGTCGGCGCGCGCCACCGCCACATAATCGGTCCCGATCAGTTCGACGATCGCTCCCGCGGCACTGATCAGTTCGTCGCTGGAGCGGAACTGCAGATCGAGCGCTGCCCCGGTCGCCTGGTACAGCACGGAATCGCTTCGGCTGACACGGGTCACCTGTCCACCCGTCACCTGAATCGCGCGTAGCGCGCCCGCAGCGGGCGGCCGAACCACCCGGCGAACACCGGGATCGTTCCCAATCGGCATGCGCCCGACTTCCGGCATGCGAATGTTCCAGCGTCCAATCAACCAACCACTAGTGCCGACTCGGAGAAACTCCACGCGTCCGCCCGGCGACGCCTTCTCCGTCACCGAAGGCATGTTGGTATAGGTGTAGTCCATCCACCGCAACTCGGCGCTGCGCCGGTCGAGCCAGAATGTGCCTTCGATGTCGCGCACCTCGCGCCGGTCGCGCGCTGGCCGGAACCCAACACCAACCAACGTATCGGCGCCCTTCGCCGCTTCGACAAGCTGGAAGCAGTGCGTGGACGCGAACGAATCGGAGAGCAACACGTCGCCGTCGGGCGCGTGATAGATCGTCTCGCCACCTTCCGGCAATACATATCCGTTCGTTGCCAACAACTCGGCGGGCGCGCTCTTGAATGCGTGTGTAGTCGGATTGGTCGTGCCGCGTACTTTCAGTCCGCGCACGATACGCCCGCTTGGGTCGAGCGTGCGATTGTATTCAATCCAGTCGGCGACGAGCGGCGCATCTATTGCCGAGAGCTGTGAAGCCATGATCGCCTTGCGTGCCTCTTCCCAAGCTCGGGCGACGAGGGCACCGGAATCCGGACTGGTTCGGCAGACGGTTTCCCCACGAACGCTGACAGCTTGTAGCGACACTGCAACGTCAGTGATGATCAACTGTACGGAAATTGTGTCGGCTGAACCGACAGTGACCGTCGGCCCATCGGTTGGCCGAAATCCGATCCTGAGCACCTTGATCGCGTAGCGTCCGGGGGCCTGCAGCCGAATCGTGAACGCGCCGCGCTGATTGGTCAGCGCTCGGGCTGGTTGCGACGAGTCGCGCACGGCCACCACAATCACGCCAGCCGCACGCGTCGTTCCATCGGGCATGCTCACGGTACCGCGCACCACCTGTGCGCCCGCCACGCGACCGACGGCGAGCATGGCAACCACGGCGCACCAGCGCCGGATCTGCTTCACCGGTCGATACGGAACGGTGACACGTCAAAGCTCGTCTTGCCGTCGAGCAGAAGCTGCGCCTGCAGCTCGCCGATCGCGCACGCGAACTTGAATCCATGTCCCGAGCACGGGCTCGACACGAGCACCTGCGGCATGCCGGGCAGGAAGTCGACGACGAATTGCAGGTCGGTCGTGTTCGTATAGAAACAGGTCTCCGCATTGAGCAACGGCGCCTCCTTCACCCAGTCGAACAACCGCGCCAACGCGGTGCGAACACGCGCCAGGTCGTGGGCGTCGGCGGTGCGGCGTACGTCGCGCATATTCGTGACCGCTTCTCCCTGATAATGGACGGCGGCTTTCCATCCGCGACTCAGCAGCGGGAACCCATAGATGAGTTGGCCGTCTTCAAACTCGCACATGAAAATTGGGAACCGCTCGGGTGTCCAGATCGAGCGCTCACCAGGCGGCTGGAACCAGGCAACGGTCTGCTTCTCTACCGAAAAAAGGGGGCCGGCGTTGCCACACAGTTCCGAGACCCACGGCCCCGCCGCGAGCACCAACTTGCCGGCTTCGTACGACCCCTGGGTAGTACGCACGCGCACGCCGTCACCGACCGTCGTCCATTCAATCACCCGCTCACCCATCTTCAGTTCCGCACCGTGCGCGGACGCGAGCGAAAGATGCGCGGCAATACAGCGCTCGGGGTCGAGAAATCCCGCTTCCGGGTCTAGGACAGCACGCATCCCCGCCGAGGGCATGAACTGCGGAAAGCGTTCCTGCAGCCGCGACGACGGAATCTCCTCGAACGGCAAGCGATGTTCTTCTGCCGCACGACGAACGCCCTGAATGAGTCCGCTCGTCTCGTGACCGAGCATCAGTCCGCCGGTGATCCGAAGCAAGTTCGGCTGCGCGGCATCCTGCTCGAGCTTTCGCCAGAGTTCATAGCTTCGCTGGACGAGCGGCACGTAGAGCGGATGTTCGTAATACAGCTGGCGAATGATCCGGCTCTCGCCATGCGAGGAGCCCTGATCGTGTGGCGGCGCGAATTGGTCGATCCCCAGCACGCGGGCACCGCGCGACGCGAGATGATACGCCGTCGCGCTCCCCATCGCGCCAAGGCCAACAACGATGACGTCGTAGGTCTGAATCACGGCGGAAACTTACCCTCTCCGCGAACGTCGTCGAACCGACCGATCCTGGGCACGTGCCAGCGCCCTACTTCTTCCGCGCCGTGATCAGGACATTCACCTCGTCCGGCCGGGGATTGATGAAATCCAGTCGTACCCGTCCGTCGGCCTGCGTCGTGACCGTCGCGGGGATCGAACTGTTGGTCAGTGCCCATCCCGCTGGCAACACCACGGCGTTCGTCGGTCGACCGAATCCCCGATTCCAGATCAGTTCGCCATTCAAGACCTTGTACCGCGCCGTATCGGTGTAGGTCTCGTACATCCGGAGTCGTGTGGACGCACCCGTTGGCACCGGCACAAACCGGAACACCACGGCCTCGGTCTGGGGCGTCACATTGCGCACGCCAACGTTGGCCTTCGTGACGGCATCCCCCTTCAGCACCTCGTGTTTGAGCTCTTCGCCGGTGTCGAGCACCCGCGCGCGCGGGTTCGACACGGTGCTTCCGGCCCGCACCTCGTTCACGTAGTAGCTGACACCCGCACGCGATTCGGTGTAGTCGTGATACAGGTCGAATGCGTGCGTTTCGGGCTGTTGGAGAGAGTAGACGATCTCGCGATTCTGGCGTGCCCGTTCATCGAGGCGCGCGACGCGATCAGCCGGCTCGGCGCGATTTGCCGCGAGCGGGCCACCAGCCATCACGGCTGACTTGCGCGCACGGAGAATCACCGGCGCCTCCCCAGGCGTGGTATTCCAGAAGGCGATCGCAATGCGGCCGTCGGGCTGCTGGAGCACCTGAGCCGGGTAGTTCGACGACACCATCTCGTATCCCACCGGCAGCACCACCGAGTTGCGCTTGATGCCGAGCCCGCGGTTGAATACGATGTCGCCATTTTCTTCGAAATAGCTCTTGGGATCGAAATAGGTCTTGTCAATCAGCACACGGCCTTCGCCCTCTTCAGGCACGGTGCGCGCGAGGTACACGCGGATGTACTTCTGCAGCGTGTCAACCGCGCCGCGGCCGCCGCCTACTCCCCCCGCCCGCGCGACCTCGGCACCCACTTCGTCGAACCGGAGTGCCTTGCCGGTCATACGGTCAAATACGGATTCGTCGCTCGCGACGCTTCCCTGCCTGATCGCATTGAAGAACTGCGTCGCGCCGGCGGTCGTCGCGGTCACTTCGTACAGGATCCGGAACTTCCCCGTCCCTGGAGCGAGCAGTTCGTACCGCGTGTAGTCGTCCGACTGCGTCTGGCGCGGCGCGCCACCGGCCGCACCTCCACGTTGTGCGTGAACGCGCAACGGCGCGGCTGCCAGCATCAGGAACAGGAACAGGGCCTTCACGATCGCGCCGCACATATCGAACTCCGTCTGTAGGTGTTGTACGCTGTTGATCGAACGGCACCGTGAACGACTCGGCGGGACTCTGCTGCGCGACGCCGACCTAACTTGCCAATCTCGCACCGAATCGTACCGCGTGGAAGGCGCCGAAATCCGGTGTCTCCCTATGGTGCCGCGGCCAGAATTTTCTTCACGCGGGCAGAAAAGTCGCCCTCGAACTGGCCGGTGGACGCACACACCACGGGGTCGGCCGAGCTGCCGCGCATGTCGAGCCCCGAGCCCACGAACCCGATACCCAGCTTGGACTTCGTGGCGCTGACCTGCGAGATGATTGCCACCAGCGCGATGTTGATCCTGAAATTGTCCGCGTTGGGTCCGGTAATGGATGTCCCGCAATTCAGCACCTTCGACATGGGAACCGTGCCCATGTAGCTCGATTTCACGTACTTCGTCGCCCCGACCACGCCCCCAACCGAATCGCGCAGATCGGTGGCAATTTTGGCGTCGTAAAATACCCTCGACGCCGCCGACCAAACCGCCGCCGCCGAAGCCTCGTGGTCGGTCACGATCAGGATCGTGTCGATCGCGATGCTCGCTTTGTATGCCGGCAGTTTCACGTGGACACGCCCGCTGGAGGACTGCTGGGCGCCGGCCGCCGTGGCACATAGCACGGCGGCGGCAAGGCCGGTCGATCGAATCAGGGTTTTCATCATCAGATAACCTCACCAACTGGGCTGCAAGGCGCTAGAATCTCTTGGCTCCCACACAACCCCTCTTCCCGCCCGGGTGTTCCATGCGCCACCGTCGCTTGCTCGCTCCCATGCTCGCTCCCATGCTCGCCGCCTTCGCGGTCGCCGCGCCGCTTGCCGCTCAGCAGCTCACGCCGAACCAACAGGCGCTCAAGGACGTCTACAAAGAGCTCATTGAGATCAATACCTCAGTGATGACGTCTGGCACGACGGTCGCCGCCGAAGCGATGGCCAAGCGCTTCCGCGACGCGGGGTTCCCCGAGCAGGACATCTATATAGGGGGCCCGCGCGCCGACAAACACAACCTCGTCGTCCGCTACCACGGCCGCGGCGGCGCCAACGCACCGAAGCCGATCCTGCTACTGGCGCACCTCGACGTCGTCGAAGCGCTCAAGAGCGATTGGTCGCCCGATCTCGATCCGTTCAAGTTCATCGAAAAAGACGGCTACTACTACGGTCGCGGCACAGCGGACGACAAGGCGCAGGGCGCGATCTTCGTAGCCAACCTCATCCGCATGAAGAAGGAAGGCTACATCCCCGATCGCGACATCATCGTCGCGCTCACTGCCGACGAGGAAGGTGGCGGATTCAATGGCGTCCGCTGGCTGATCCAGAATCAGAAAGCGCTCGTCGACGCGGCCTTTGTGCTCAATGAAGGCGGCCGCGGCGCCATGAAGAACGACAAGCCGCTCTTCAACGAACTCCAAGCGACCCAGAAGAACTCGACGAACTTCACAGTCACCGCCAAGAACAAGGGCGGGCACTCATCGGTGCCGCGCCCCGACAATGCGATCTATGAACTGGCCGGCGGCGTCGCGCGATTCTCGAAGTACAGCTTCCCGGTTAAACTCAACAGTGTCACGCGCGTCTTCTTCGAGCGCACGGCCGCCGTCGAATCCGCCGAACTCGGCGCCGCGATGCGCGCGATCGTGAAGAACGAGAACGACGCGGCCGCTGCGGCCGTCATTTCCAAGGACCCGCGCTACAACTCGATGCTGCGCACGACCTGCGTCGCCACGGGCCTGACCGGCGGTCATGCCGCCAACGCCCTCCCGCAAACGGCTGAGGTGCGCATCAACTGTCGCATGCTGCCTGATGCCGATCCCGCCGAGGTTCGCGCGCAAATCGCCGCGGCCCTTGCCGATACCACGCTCGAGGTGTCAAAAGCCGGTGCCCGGGCCTTCGTCGAGCCGTCGTCCATCGGTCCAGAAATGCTCGGGCCGGTCGAACAGGTCACGCGCGAGCTGTATGGCAGAATCCCCGTGATTCCAACCATGAGCACGGGCGCCACGGACTCTCAGCCCTTTCGCGTTGCCGGCATCCCGGCGTATGGAATCCAAGGAATCATGAGCGATATGGATGACATCCGGTCGCACGGCCGTGACGAGCGCATCCTCATCAAAGCGCTCTATGACGGGCAGGAGTTCCTCTATCGCCTGACGAAACTGCTGGCGACGACCAGAACGATTCCGTAATCCGACATTTCTTCAACCGAGCCCGACAATGACGTTCGTCCGAACCGAACTCACCGTGCGCACCGCGCTCTGCGCCGTCGCGCTCGCCCTGTCACTCGCACCTGCCATCGCCAGCACACAAGCCACAGCGGACGCCGCCAGCAAGGCGATGGCGTCGTGGATTGTGCTCGATGCGCCACCGGGATCGGAAGCACGCGCGTCGACGAACAAGCTGTTCGCCGGCTGGACGGTGGATGCGTGGGGCAACTATTCGAAACGCGCCGGCAGCGGACGGCCGCGTCGCGTCGTCGCCTGCGCGCTCGACCAGTCCGGATACGTCGTCAGCCAGATCACAGACGAAGGCTACCTGCGGCTTCGCCGCACAGGTCAGGGTGTGCCACACCAGCTCTGGGATCAGTTCCACGAAGCGCAGCGGTTGCGGATCCTCACCAAATCCGGAGTGGTAAAGGCCATCAGTGCGGTGGCCAACGGACACTTCGCCTCCCTGCACCGCGCCGACTCGCTCGCCGCAACAGTCGACCAGCTCTGGGTTGATGTCGGGGCATCGACCCGCGGCGACGCCGAAAAACTCGGGATCTCACTGCTCGATCCAGTGCTCTACGACCGGCCAGCATGGACCTTCGAAGGGTTCGCCACGGGTCCGAATGCCGGCGCGCGCGCAGGGTGCGCGGCCGTGGCCAGTGCGGCAAAAGGCACGCCGCGCACGGGCGAGACCATCTTCGTCCTCTCCACGCAGCGGATCTTCGGTTGGGTCGGGCTCGGCGCCTTCCTCTCGAAGCTTGGACCAGTCGACGTCGTCACCGTATTCGATGAAGGCCAGACGACGGGCTACGCGAATCGTTCAGGCACGACCACCACCGGTGGCCGTGGCGGCCGAGGCGGCCAGTCCCCAATTCGCGCCGTGCTTCAGGGCGCACGCGCAGACACCATCCGCGCAAACGCTCCCGCCGTGCGTTGGCCCGGCACGCTTGTCGAGTCCGTCCATGCCAGCGAAGCTCTCAAGCTCCTCGATGCGGCGGCAACCGCAGCCAACGTCGCGCTCGGCGGCGATCCCTGGACCGCGATTCCGCTCGATACCGGACGCGTACTCACGCCGCGCACCGATGCGTACGGTGCGCTCGAGAAGCAATTCTTCGCCCTAGCCGACCTTCCGGGGGCACCGGGCAGCGAATGGCGTGTTCGCGAAACCCTGATGGCCGCGCTCCCGAAATGGGCGCGTGATATCGCCACCGTGGATTCCGCTGGCAACCTCATCGTCGTCGCGGGCCCAGACAAGAATCCCGAAGCGATCATCGCTCACATGGATGAGGTGGGTTTTGAGATCGAGCGGATTCTTGGCGACGGACGCGTGACGTTGCGCCCCGTCGGCGGCGGCGTGGCCACGGCGTGGGAGGGACGCCCCGCCTACCTGCACTTCAACCAGGGCGCCGATGGTCGCGCTCCAGAATCACTGCGCGGCGTGTACATCCCGCGCGATACCGCGCGACTTAGAGCCCCCGGTCAGCTCTCCGCCTGGTTCGGTGTCGATTCCGCTACTCTTGTAGCGCGCGGCGCGCGTGTCGGACTGCCTGTTCTCGCGTACAAGCGCGGCGAACGGCTTGGCGGCGCCCGACTCGTCGCACGCTCCAACGACGACCGGTCGGGTTCGACCGCACTCCTCTTTGCTGTGCAAAAACTCGATCCCACCAAACTTCCGCGCAAAACCTACTTCGTCTGGTCGGTGCGCGAAGAAGGTGGCCTCAACGGTGCACGGGCGTTCGGCGCCGAGCACGGACGTGAACTCAATCGGGTGTACAGCATCGACACATTCGTCTCGAGCGACACGCCGCTCGAATCACCACACTTTGCCTACCTACCGCTCGGCAAGGGCGCGGTGCTTCGCGGGCTCGACAACGGAGCGCTCACGCCACCAGCCGAGCGCGAACGCATCCTTGCGATCGCGCGTGCACAGCAGATCCCGATCCAGGTCGGTACCACGATGGGAAGCACGGACGGTTCTGCGCTTACCGCCCTCGGCCCGGTCAATACGTCACTTTCGTGGCCGGGTCGCTACTCCCATTCGCCAGCAGAAGTACTCGACCTTCGTGACGTAGACGCACTCGCTCGACTTATCGGCGCACTGGCCATCGCGCCGTAGGCCTAGGCCGGTGGCGGCGCCATTCCGCCACGAAGAATCCGCTGGCGCGTCTGATATGACTCGCCATTCACGATCCAATCGGCGGCGGGTTCGCCCTTCAGGTAGTGCGCGAACCATTCGATTTGCCGTTTCTGGTAGTCGCGCTGACTTTCGGCGCGCGCGACGTTGTGGTTTTCGCCTTCATAGACCAGGTAGACCACTTCCTTTCCGAGTCGGCGACCAAAGTTGTACAACTCCTGGCTCTGGAACGGATTCACGTTACCGTCCGCGTCACCTTCTTCGAGCAACAACGGAATTCGCAGCGAATCCACGGCAAATACCGCAGAGTTCCGAATGAACGCCTGGCGGTCTTCCCAGAGCGAGACGTCCATACGCTCCTGGCCCGTCTCGAAGTGCTGGGCTTCCGCTTGCCCCGAGTTGCCGGAGGTGTAGCCATAGAACGACACGAGGTTGGTGAGCGGAGCGCCGGCAATCGCCGTGGCAAAAGTCTCCGGCGCATGCACCGCATAGAACGCTGACTGGTAGCCGCCCCACGAGTGTCCCATCGCGCCGACTTTCTTCGCCTCAATGTCGGCCACGGCGGCAACGGCGGTCTTCACCGCCGCTGTCACGCAATCCAGTCCGGACCAGCCTGGGTTCCGCTTTTGGAACAGGATGTCCGGACGGAGGACGAAATATCCTTCCTGACTGAACACCTGGGTGTTGTACACGGTGCGATCGCTCAGGCCGATGTAGTTATGAAAGCCTTGCGAGAGTGATTCGTAGTAGTAGACGAGCATTGGGTATTTCTTGCCCGGCTGGTAGTTCGCGGGATACGTCAGCATCATCTGCAGTTTGTCGCCACGCTTGTTCTTGTAATCCATGAGCACCTGCTCGCCCCAGCCGTAGTCATCCTGGAACGGATTGGTTTTCGATACGGCCTGCGCCGAGCTGAGTGCATCCGATGCGGCGACGAAATAGTCTGGTGAGTCGGTGTAACTCTGCTCGAGGTAGAGGTACTGCTCCGCGTCGCGCGCCTTCTGGAGCGAGCCGATGGCTTTGTCGCGCCAAACGAGCCGTTCAACCGTGCCGCCCGTCAGCTTCGCATAGCCGCTCTTCTTGGTCAGGTCGCCGGTCGTCGAGAGCATCACCGACTTGGACAGATCAATGACATTGGCCCCACCGCCACCGCCAAACCCGCCGCGTCCACCGCCGCCAGCGCGGTCCGGATCGAGTGACACGTAGCGGTACACGGTGGCCTCCTCACGCCCTCGCGTCAGGCGCTCGGCACCGGATCCGTCAATGGTCAGCTTCCAGAGATCGAACTTGTCGTACACAAACACCGCGTTCTCCGACGGCGCCCAACCGGCGAGTCCGTAGAGCGATCGTTCCGGTGTCGGGTGGTCGTCTTCGAGGTCAACGAAACTTGCCTTCGTCTTTTCGGTGAGGTTCGCACGCTTCCCGGTGGCGGCATCGTAACTCCACCACTGACCCTTCTGCCCGTACAGCACGTATTGCCCGCTCGGACTGATCACACTGGTGCTGATGGTCTTCGTGGCGATCACCTCGCGTTTTCCAGTCGCCGCGTCCACGCGGACAACGTCGCGGTACGACCGACCGGAGAGCATCTCCTTGAAGTACGCCGACTGGTCGCTGGCAAGCGCCGCGCTGCGCTGATCCGCGAACTGGAGGGTTTCGTAGTAGTCGTCCGAGAGGCGCGTGATCCCATCACTCGCAAGGTGCCAGGACACGGGAAGCGTGCGCTGACGGTCCTGCACCGCATTCACCTCCTGCTGGTGGAACTGGCGGACGTCCTTCCAGTGCCACACCTGCACGCGTGCGGGTGTGGCAGCGCCCGCACCGCCACGACCGGCGGGCGGAAGCTTCTGCTCTCGCGGCGCCACGCCGAACAGCAGCGTCGAACCATCACCAGTCCATTGAAGCGCGCGGTACGATGCCACCCGCATGCCCGTGGTGAATCGTGTGTCAGCAGAGAAGTCATACATCCGACGCTGCGGAGTAGCCGAGGCGACGTTCTTCCATGCCAGCACCACCTGACTCGTGTCGGCGAATGTGGTGTCGGTGCGGCTACGGAACAGCGCGAGATCCGATGTCTTCGCGCGCCAAGCAAGCCCCGAGTAGCCATGGTCACCGGCATCGAGCGACCGCAGTGTGCCAGTCGTAGCGTCGAGCACCTGCACGCCGTTCCCCGTGCGACCTTCGACATCGACGGTCATGGCCAACAGCGCGCCGTCGTCGCTCCACGCGAAGTCGGCGACGTTGCCAAACGTCACCTGCGTGCCACGCTCAAGGTCGCGTACCACGAGGTCGGCGCCGCGTGAAGCAGGTGCCGCGCCAGACGCACTCGGCGCACGGTACCGCCTCAGCGCCACGTGGGCGCCGCTCTTTGCGAGCGCGAAGGACTGGATATCGTCGAACGCGACCGGCGTGCCGCCGCGGAGATCAACGATTCCGATTTTATTGCGGGCGGCGGCGGCGTTTCCGCCCGCCGCTCCACCGCGTCCGCCCCGTCCGCCGCCTGCGGCAGCACCGGTGTCGGGGTTGATCGTGTACACCAGCCAGCGGCTGTCGCGCGTGAACTGTGGCACGGTCGCCATGCGGACCGACTGTTCCTGGCCGCCACTGACCTGCCGATAGCGCAGTTCATTGGCGCCATTCACGCGGCGCAGCTCGTACGCCACCCACTTGCCGTCTGGAGAGAGGTCGCCCGCGGTTACGGACTCCCATTTTCCGTACTCCGACGCAGGAACTCGCGGCTTGGCGGCCTGCGCCGCCACAGGGGAGCTGATTGTTGCCGTCGCCGCCGCGCCAAGCGCTACGGTGTAGATCGTCCGCAACCCACGCATAGTCACCTACTCCCAAAAGGGTGGAGAAGCATGCATCATACGATAGAGTCAACCGCTTTTCCACGCGCGCCCGCTGCGCGTCGAGTGCTACCACTTCGCTCAGGAGTTTTTGCATGTCCGCGCGATCCGTGCTCTCCTGCCTCATCCGCCCTGTCGCCCTCCTTGTGGTCATAGGCGGAATCAGCAGCGCACAGCAGGCACGGCCATCCGTCCCCACTCCGGAATCGGTGTTCGGCTTCGCTGTCGGCGCCGATAGCCAGCTCGTCGACTACGACCAGTCGATCGGCTACTTCCGCAAGCTCGCGGCGTCGAGCAGCCGCATCAAACTGGTGGAGGTCGGCAAGACGTCGTTCGGCAAGCCCTGGACCGTCGCGGTGATTTCGTCACCGCAGAACTTGGCCAAGCTCGACCGGTACCGTCAGATCGCGCAGCGGCTCGCACATCCGGAAGGCCTCACCGACAGCGCGGCACGCGCGCTGGCCCGTGAGGGGCGCGCGTTCGTGGACATCAGCGGAGGCCTGCACGCCTCCGAGATCGCCGGCTCGCAGCACACGCCGCAACTCGCGTACGAACTCCTCTCCCGCGCGAATGATCCCGAAGTGCGCGACATCTTGGACAACGTGATCTTCGTGCTCTGGCCGTCGATCAATCCCGACGGCCAGGACATCGTCGTGAACTGGTGCCGCGACCAGTACGCGGGCCGCACGGGCAGTATGGAGCTGTACCAGAAGTACATCGGCCACGACAACAACCGCGACAGCTACATGATGAACGTCATCGAGTCGCGGGTAATCCAGAAAGTCTGGCGCGAATGGGAACCCAACATCATCTATGTGCACCACCAGTCGTCGCCCGAGCCGACGCGCATGTGGATCCCGCCGTTCGCCGATCCGGTCGGGCTCCGGGCCCCACCGATCCCGGCGCGCACGATCAACACGATCGGCACATACATCGCGCAGGAACTCGATGCGCACAACCAGCCCGGCGGCGTGCACATGCTCGCCACCTTCGACGCCTACTATCCGGGCTACATCGACTACATGCCGGTGTTCCAGAACATTCCGGCCTGGTGGACCGAGACCCAGGGTGGCAGCTGCGCCACACCGAAGCCGATCGGTCGCCCGGAAAACTTCCCAGCCGAGTACCGTGAACTCCGGCCGCAGGCGCTCTACCTGAGCCCATGGCCCGGTGGCGCCTGGCGCCTTCGCGACGCTGTGGACTACATGGTCACCGCGTCGCGCGCCACGCTCAAGTTCGCGGCCAGGTTCCGCGAGGAGCTCCTCTACAATCGCTACCAGTCTGGCCGGGACGTGATCAAGAAGTATCGCAACACAGCGCCGTACGCCTATATCGTCGCGCAACAACAACACGATCCGATGGCGCCGATCGAGCTGCTCCGCCGCTTTGCTTTCCACGGCGTGCGCATTAGCCAGCTCGATCGCGACGCCACGGCCGACGGCACGAGTTATCCGAAAGGCACGTGGGTCATTCCGATGGATCAGGAATTCGGTGAGCTCGTGCGCGAACTACTCGAGGTACAGAAATATCCCGAGATGGGTGATGACCTGCCGTATGACGCGGCCGGGTGGACCCTTCCGTATCAGATGAACGTCAAGGTCGCAGAAGC
>Ga0049085_10000013_pt1 | contig 88653 bp, 81 predicted proteins | sample GreLakmeSU08MSRF_FD_66721 | JGI IMG/M metagenome (GOLD analysis project Ga0049085, IMG submission 66721) | Freshwater lentic microbial communities from great Laurentian Lakes, MI, USA - Great Lakes metaG SU08MSRF | ecosystem: Environmental > Aquatic > Freshwater > Lake | place: Great Lakes... | reverse complement strand
CATACCCATGCTGCGGGACCAGCTTAGCTTCTATTCCTTTTTGAGTTCCGAGCCACACTACATGCCAGCCTGCTGTTCTCATATAGTCTGCAACTGCCAGTGCTGGAAATACATGGCCCCCAGTTCCTCCGGCCATAATCAAAATAGTTTGAGACAAATTAACGCTCCTACTTTAAATCGTGATTCAAATTTTTCTCATGTCTTATAGCCTTTCTGAAGTTGCCGACTGTCCCAGTCCACTCGTAACAAAATTGCTAATGCAAGACAATTGGTAACAATACTGCTACCGCCAAAACTCATTAGCGGTAAGGTTATTCCCTTAGTTGGCAGGATGCCCATATTCACACCCATATTGATGAAGGCCTGAACTCCAAACCATACTCCAATGCCCTGTGCTACCAATGCGCCGAAACACTGCTTTTGGATAAATGCTTGACGACCTATTAAAAAGGCTCGCGTCACCAGCCATCCAAATAGCATAATTACTATTATGACGCCCAAGAAACCAAGCTCTTCTGCAATTACCGCAAGCAGGAAATCGGTGTGCGCTTCAGGCAGATAAAGAAGTTTTTCCACGCTACCTCCTAAACCCACGCCAAACCATTCGCCACGTCCAAACGCCATGAGTGAATGACTAAGTTGATAGCCTTTCCCATAAGGATCAGTCCATGGATTCATAAATCCAACCATGCGATCGTAACGATAAGGCTCAAACACAATCAGTGCTAATAAACTAATAAATAATAAACCAATGAGCCCTAAGAATAGCTTTAAACTTATCCCTCCTAAAAACAAGACTGCCATGACAATGCTAATAATAATAACAAAAGCACCAAGATCCGGTTCTTTTAACAGTAATGCACCAACTAATAATATGACGATTAACATGGGGAAAAAGCCTTTGCGAAAACTATCTAAATACGCAGCCTTACGAACTGTGTAATCAGCTGCATAAATCACTACAAAAAGTTTCATGAGCTCAGATGGCTGTAAATTAATTACTAATAAGGAAAGCCAGCGTTTACTACCGTTAATTTCTCGCCCTATGCCAGGTATTAATACCAGCACTAGTAATATCGCCCCAAACAAAAATAAATAAGGCGAACATTTCTGCCATAGTCGAATTGGAATCTGAAATGCAATGAGTCCTACTAACAACCCTATTACCAAATAGATGCTATGCCGCACAAGAAAATAAGTCGTATGATCGTTAGTACCCCCTCCCAGCTCAGTGGCAATAGAGGCTGAGTAAACCATAACCAATCCCAGACTTAATAGAAGTATCACAGACCAAATTAAAGTCTGATCAAAATCAGGTAAAACTTTCCGATTATCGATATTGGTTTGATAAATCATCGTTGGTATCTTTATTAGTGCATTTTGGTTTCTACAGTCAAATTTTTCGGCTGTAGATTGTTTATTGCTAAAATAAAAACTTCGGCTCTATGAATATAGTCCCTAAACATATCAAAACTTGCGCACGCCGGTGACATCACCACTGCATCACCTGTCTGCGCTAATAAAAAACTTTTTTGTACTGCTTCTTCCATAGTTATTGCACTATGAAGAGACGCACCACAACCATCTATTGCGGCAGCAATCTCTCCCGCATCACGTCCAATTAAGACGACTGCCCGCACATGTTCAGAAATTACTTTCTTTAAGGGTGAAAAATTTTGTTTCTTGCCATCGCCGCCCGCTATTAATATTACGCTTTGTGTCATTCCTTGCAGTGCCGCAACTGTGGCGCCTACATTAGTGCCTTTTGAGTCATCGTAAAATGTGATGTCGTTTAATGATGTAATTTTCTGCATTCGATGCGGCAACCCCTGGAACTCTCGCAAACTCTCTAACAATGGCTCAAAAGGCAACCCTATAGAGTGACATAATGCAAGCGCAGCCAGGCTGTTACTGATATTATGAAGACCAGTTATAGCAAGCTCACTGGCTTTTATTAAACGCACCTCTCCTTGTACTAACCATATGTCTGCACCATCCCGCAATAAACCAAAATCTTTTTCGGAAGGTGGTGCACCCAAGCCAAAAGTTATTTGTCTTTTGTCGGGTAACGCCATGGGGCCCACCAGAGAATCATCGCGATTAAGAATCTGCACAGTATCGTTATCAAGATCTCCTAAAAATATTCTGGCTTTGGCTAAAGCGTAATCCTGCATGCCTTCATAACGATCAAAATGGTCCTCGCTTAAATTTAATACAACGGCTGCATCAGGATTTAGACTCTGTGTGGTTTCGAGCTGAAAACTTGAAATCTCTAAGACCCATAATTGGGGAAATTTTCTAGAGCTCTCACGTCGCATAAACGCATTCATAACTGCTGGTCCTATATTTCCAGCTATCTCTGTATCCCATCCTGCCTTTTTTGCCATCGCTCCTACCATGGCTGTCACCGTTGTCTTACCATTGGAGCCAGTAATTGCTAGGATCTTTGGTCTTGGGTTATTCGATTCTTTTAACGCCAAAGCAAATAATTCTATATCACTTACTAATTGGATCCCGCACTTAACTGCTTGACGTACTACCGGCTCCGCTAAAGATACCCCTGGACTAATGGAGATCAGATCCACATTCATTACAATATCAACTGAGAATGCACCAATAAATAAATGTTCGGGGGGTACAAGTTTTCGTAATTCATCCAGATTTGGTGGCATTAAACGACTGTCAGCAACACGTACATTTGCTCCCAGACGTAATAACCAGTTAACCATGGATAATCCGGTCTCGCCCATTCCCAACACTAAAACAGTTTTCTTTCGTAGATTCATCTCAACTTTAATGTGGATAATCCAAATAACACTAGCATCATAGTAATGATCCAGAACCGCACTACAATCTGATTTTCACTCCAGCCTTTTAATTCATAGTGATGATGTAACGGGGCCATCTTAAAAACGCGCCTACCAGTTAACTTGAATGAGGCTACTTGTAATATTACCGAGAGCGTTTCAATTACAAACACACCCCCCATGATGAGCAGTACAATCTCTTGACGTATGATTACAGTTACTATGCCCAATGCGGCACCAAGAGCAAGGGCGCCAACGTCACCCATAAATACTTGTGCTGGGTGCGCATTGAACCATAAAAAAGCAAGTCCAGAACCTGCTAATGCGCCACAAAATATAGCCAATTCACCGGCTTGGGGAATATGAGGAATGCCAAGATACTTTGCGAATAGAGCATGACCGGCCACATAAGAAAAAATCGCAAGACCACTACTAATCATCACTGTCGGCATTATAGCCAGACCATCAAGGCCATCAGTTAAATTCACTGCATTACTGCTACCCACTATGACAAAATAAGACAGCATTACGAAACCAATTGCGCCTAATGGCAAAGCAACTTGCTTAAAAAACGGCACAATCATAATAGTTTGAGCTGGTAATTCAGCAGTAAGAACAAGATATAACCCCGCTAAAATTGCAATTACTGATTGCCATAAAAGTTTGGTCCTAGCTGGAATTCCTTGTGGATTACGATGCACTACCTTACGGTAATCATCCACCCAGCCAATAACACCAAAACCCAATGTCGTTATGAGTACCACCCATATATAACGATTACTCAAATCTCCCCATAACAATGTACTAATAGTTATCGATGTTAATATCAATGCGCCGCCCATGGTGGGAGTGCCCGCCTTAACAAGATGAGTTTTTGGACCATCATCACGCACCGATTGACCAATTTTATAAGCAAGAAGTTTGCGTATCATAATCGGTCCGATCATAAATGAAATTATTAAGGATGTGAGTGCCGCCAACAATGTACGGAGCGTTATGTAACTGAGTACATTGAATGCCCGAATGTCCTGGGAAAGCCATTGAGCTAACTCTAATAACATGCTAATATCACAATCTATCCATTTAATAGTCTCTTCTCTTGTTTACGCTGAATTCTGCACAGTCTCTTTATGCCTAAACACTTATCATCACAACTCGCACTTTTTCACCACTCGTTCCATTTGCATAAAGCGAGATCCCTTGACCAACAAGGTTACATTAGGTGCGAGAAGACTCTTAACTACAACTAGCAGGTCTTCAATGCATTTAAAATGTTGCGCACCAGTGCCAAATGCCAAGACACTGTGTTGGCTTAGTTGGCCAAGAGCCAACAATTTATCTACTCCCATAAGACGCGCCTCCTTGCCAATAAGCGCATGAAAATTTTCTGAATTTCTACCTAATTCTCCCATATCACCAATCACCAAAATCCTGGTACCAGGGATTCTAGCTAGTACAGCTAAAGCAGCCCTGACTGAATCTGGATTCGCGTTATAACTGTCATCTATCAGCGTGGCTCCATGTGAACATTGCTTCCTCTGCATTCGCCCATTTATCCCAGTGAACTTACCTAATCCAGATGCAATACTTTTTTTTCCAATGTCCATTGCCACTGTCGCAGCAGCTGCTGCAAGTGCATTACGCACGTTATGTTCCCCAGGAACCTGTAAATCTATCTTCTCATCCCCGTCAGGAAGCTTTAAAATCATCTGGCTATCAAACATATTTAACTGGTAATTAGCGCTTACCTTTGCCGCTTGAAGCAAACTAAAATCTACTATCTGTCTACCACCAGCTAACTTCCGCCACAAAGGAGCATAAGAATCATCGGTGTTAATAACAGCTATTCCTGACAGTTCATCCAATCCTTCAAAAATTTCACCCTTAGCGTGAGCTACCATTTCCGCCGAATTAAAGTTTCCAACATGAGCTAAACCAGCATTAGTTATCAATGCTATATTTGGTTTTGCTAACTTGGTTAGATAGGAAATCTCACTGGAACTACTCATGCCCATTTCAATCACTGCATAAACATGCTGTTTCCGCAATCGGAGTAATGTCTGGGGCACTCCAATATCGTTATTAAGATTACCTTCAGTCGCTAACACATTATTAATCTCACCAACTGTTTGATGTAAAATTGACGTGATCATTTCTTTAACTGTAGTCTTACCGTTACTACCAGTCACTGCAATTAAAGAACCGGCAAAACGCTGTCGCCAATGTCCTGCTAATTGCCCTAAAGCCAACCGCGTGTTCTTCACTAGCATTAAAGGGATGCCTGATTTCTTATTCTTAGCTCCTGACTCTTGATTCACTATTACCGCTACAGCTCCCCGTTCTTCTGCTTCAGTAACGAATTCATGCCCATTAAATTTATCTCCCTTCAGAGCAATAAATAACTCACCCATTTTTACCGTACGACTATCAGTACTTACGCCGGTAAAAAGTACATCTCTAGCATTCCATTCTGCATGCAATACGTCGGCGACTTCTCGCATCATCATCATCTCTATACCTTCACTCTGATTATCGAGCTTTGGAGTATTTGTTGCACGAGCTTCACATCGTTAAAGGGGTGCTTTTGTCCGCTGATTTCCTGATACTCTTCATGTCCTTTACCGGCAACCAACACTACATCATCTTTACACGCGCCTTGTATCGCCAGATAAATTGCTGATGCCCGATCTGCTTCTACATAATAATTGTCTTTATATACGCCCTCTAGGATTTCATGGATAATGGTAAATGGATTTTCACCGCGCGGATTATCACTAGTAACAATGACCCTATCTGCTAGCCTTGTGGCTACTCCGCCCATGAGGGGACGTTTACTTTTATCACGCTCACCACCGCAACCAAATACACAGATTAATTTTGAATCTTGAGTTTTAGTTTTTAACAAGGGATCGAGGCTGAGAGAGATTTCACGTAACGTCATTAACACTCTTTCTAGAGCATCTGGGGTATGAGCATAATCTACTATCACTACTGGATGATTGCCGCCACCTAATCTTTGCATTCTGCCCATCACTGGATGAACTTGCTGCAACGCCAGCACAGCATCAGTTAATTTGATCTCATTGGTTAACAAAGTGGCCAGTACTGCCAATAAATTTGAAGCATTAAATCTACCTAATAAACGGGTCTCAAACTTTACACACTCGGTCCCAAACTCTACATCAAACTCTAGACCATGATTACTTACCTTAAGATTATGCCCGCACACTAATCTAAATTTTTTAAAATTTAGATTTTTAATTTTTGGTTTTTTAAATCCGTATCCAACAACTTTTACATCTTTGTCTATAAGTTTTTTTAGCAGTGTCTCACCAAATTTCTCATCTAGATTAAGCACGGCGCACTTGAGACCGGGCCATTTAAACAACCGTGCTTTTATTTTAGCGTATGCTTCCATACTGCCATGATAATCAAGGTGATCGTGTGACAGATTAGTCAGCAGGGCTGTCGTAAATGTAGAGCCATGAATTCGTCCTTGTTCTATCCCATGTGATGACACTTCCATCGCCACGTACTTGGCACCAAGTTTTAGATAGTCGACTATTTTCTGCTGTAACAAAATAGGATCTGGTGTGGTATTAGAACTGGGTTGCAATGTACCTAAAAAACCATCTCCTAATGTACCAATGACTGCGGTTTTTTTTCCTAAAGCAGTTAGCGTTTCGGCTATCCAGTGACTGCATGAGGTTTTGCCGTTGGTTCCTGTAATCCCTATAAGATTTAATTGCTTTGACGGATAGTCATATATATAACTAGCAAGAAGTCCTGCTTTGACTCGCAATTGAGTTATCGGCAAATTAGGTATCTTCCATGCCGGATTCCATGCAAAACCATGACGTTCCCACAACACTGCATTTGCTCCCGCTGCAATAGCTTCAGAAATGAATTGACGAGCATCGTATTTCTGTCCAGCATAAGCAAGAAATGTGTCCCCTGGTTTTATCCTACGACTATCTGTAGTAAGATTGTTAATAATGACGCTAAGACAACTGATGGCACGTAAGTCCGCTTGGATTCTTGGTCGTTCTTTAGATTCTAAATTCACACATCGCCTTTGGGGTTTAGTGTTATTGGCAATAACGACATATTTTTAATGGGTGTATCGTGCGGTATATTCAGAATCTCCAAAGCACGCCCCATCACACGACTGAAAATAGGTGCGGCTACCTGACCCCCAAAATGTTGGCCGGCTGAGGGCTCATCCAGCATTACTGCAACAATTAAACGTGGATTAGAAGCTGGGGCATAGCCAACAAATGTTGCGGTATAACGATTCTTTGAGTAACCACGACCCTCAGTTTTATGTGTAGTAGCAGTTTTTCCTGCCACTCTATATCCATTGATTTGCGCAAGCTGTGCAGTGCCTTCACGTCCCACCACCATCTCTAGCATTTTGCTTACAGCAAGAGCTGTATCCCGTGAAATTACCTGTTTTCCCTCTACTGGTGCATCAATTTTCAATAGCGACACTGATTTCAAATACCCCTCTGAAGAGAATAAAGTATAAGCTCGGGCTAGCTGCAAAAGACTCACTGAAATACCATAGCCATAAGATATGGTGGCTTGTTCTATCTGCCCCCATTTCTTAAATGGATGAAGTGTGCCGTTAGCCTCCCCGGGGAATTTTGACCCAGTGGATGCGCCAAAACCGGAGCCACTCAAAGTTTCCCATTGTGTTTGTGGAGATAACAACAAGGCAATTTTTGCAGCACCTACATTGCTAGATTTTTGAATTACTTGTTCTACCGTCACGCGCCCATAATTATGGGTATCATGTATCGTTCTATTGCCTATGGTGAGAGTACCAGGCGCCGTCTGGAACTCCATGTTAGGTGTCACTTTACGCGCCTCAAGAGCCGCCGCTACGGTAAACGGTTTGAGAGTTGACCCTGGCTCAAATGTATCTATTACCGACCTATTACGGGCCCTGCCACCTTTTGCTCTCATTCGATTGTTAGGATTATAAGTAGGAAGATTAACCAATGCCAATACCTCGCCAGTCTGTGTATCCAGCACTACAATCCCGCCGGCCTTAGCTTGATTAACCTCAATAGCCTGTTTCAACTCACGATAGGCCAAGTATTGGATCTTACTATCAATTGATAACGCTATGTTTTTTCCTGGCGTAGGTTCGTTTACGTTTCCAACGCCCTCGATAACGCGATGACGCCTATCCCAAATAATACGACGGCTACCAACCCCACCTGCAAGTGTTTTTTGCAATGCCAGTTCTATTCCCTCTTGTCCATTGTCATCCAGATCTGTGAAACCGAGCATGTGTGATGTTTGTTCGCCTGTTGGATAATAACGACGAAAATCCCTTACAAGAGATATACCTGGTATAGCAAGTTGGATTATCTTTTCTGCTACATCGGGTGAAACGTGTCTTTTAAGGTACACAAAATCACGTTGCCGACTATTAAGATTTTTTTTTATATCAGTGACATTAGTCTCTATTAAATCTGCTAATTTCTTCAATTGCTCGGGTGTTGCATTAATCTTTCGTGGATTTGCCTTCACTGAATCTACCGGCGTACTAATTGCAAGCGGTTCTCCATGTCGATCCGTGATCATTCCCCTCTGCGTACCCATTTCTAGTACACGACTGTAACGGGAACTACCTTTTTGTTGCAAAAAATCCTTATGCATACCCTGTAAATAAAAAGCTCGCCCTACTAACCCAATTAAACTTAGTATCAATAATCCATACAGCATACGTGAGCGCCATGCTGGTAAAACAATATGGGATTCTAGATTTTGTGTCATGGATCTAGTTTTTTTCCAAGAACGGTTAAATTATGAGGATCAATTAATGAGATGGTCTGAATATATGGTGCATCTGGCACTCTCATTAATAAATGTTTGGTAGCAATCCTTTCAACGCGCGAACGCATAGCCCAGGTGCTTTGTTCAAGTTGTAATTTCCCCCACTCTATTGTTAGTTGTTCTGCTAATTTTTGCTCCTCTTCTAGTTCCGAAAAAAGTTTACGCGCCCTGTGCTGTGAAGTCACAATACTTAATCCACAAACAATCATAATTAAAATCAAAAAAATATTTAGTCTAGTCATAGAATTCTTATTACTGTGAATTATTACTCACGCTCCGCAATTATTCAGATCAATGCGCTCCGCTACTCGCATTACTGCGCTTCTTGCTCGAGCATTAGAAACAATTTCACCTGTCTTGGGGCGTATTGCCTTGCCCATTAATTGTAATTTCTGACAACTTAAATGTCGCACTTCTCTTGCTCTTAATGGCACCCCCTTAGGCAAAGTATCTGGATTTGAGGCTGCACGCATGAAGTGCTTAACTATCCTATCCTCTAACGAATGAAAACTAATGGTCACTAATCTTCCCCCTAGATTTAAAAGTTCCAAACATTGCGGTAAAGTCGAAGACAATTCTTCAAGTTCCTGATTAAGATAAATTCGTATGGCTTGAAAAGTACGTGTTGCCGGATTCTGGTTTGGTTCACGTGAGCGCACGGCTGTTGCCACAATCGTACTTAATTGAAGTGTCGTAACAATGGGCTGTTGCATTCTTGCTGCAACAACTGCTCTTGCGATATTTTTAGCAAATCGTTCCTCGCTATATTCTTTTATTACCTGTCCTAACTTTTTCTCTGGAACGGAAGCAAGCCATTCTGTAGCGGTCTGACCAGTGCTTGTGTCCATACGCATATCAAGTGGCCCATCGGAACGAAAACTAAACCCACGCGACGCCTCTTCAAGTTGTGTTGAAGATACCCCTAAGTCTAACAATATGCCATCTACTTGATTCACATTCATTTTCTGTAATATTCTCTGTATCTGCGAAAATTTACTATGCACAATACAAAAACGCACATCTTCAATATCTCGCCCTTTCATTACTGCGATTGGATCTCTGTCAAACGCTATTAATCTTCCGTTTCTTCCTAAACGTTTCAGTATCTGACGACTGTGTCCGCCATAACCGAAAGTAGCGTCAACATAAGTTCCATTTAATTTGATTTCTAGCGCATCCACTGCCTCATGTAGCAAAACCGTAATATGCATATAAATTCATTACTAAGAAATCACAAGGAGAAGCCGTAAAGTTCTGACGACATATCATCATTTCTAAGAGTAAGAGAGTCTTGAATCTGTTGATTCCATTTCTCTTCATCCCATAGCTCGAACTTTGCGCCTTGTCCTACCAGCACAACATTTTTTGTTAACTCAGCAAATTGACGCAGAGGCAATGACACCAAGATGCGTCCGGCACTATCCATTTCTACATCGTTAGCATTACCAATTAAGAGACGCTGTAGACTGCGAATTTGCGGATGAAAACTAGACAAGCTGCTAAGTTTTTGTTCTATGGGCTCCCAAGCTGACTTAGGATAAATCAACAGACATTTGGGAGAATCTACAGTGATGACGAGATGTCCGGCACAAGCAGTTATCAAACTATCACGATACTTTGCAGGCACCGCAAGCCTTCCTTTGTTATCTAAATTTAGTTGTGTGACACCGCGAAACATTTCAATCCTTTGTTCTTTTTTCTTTTATATAGAAGATACAGTTTTTAGTATCTCAAATTTACCCACTTTTACCCACTTTTACCCACTTTAATTAAAAGAAATGACGAAGTCAAGAAGAGAGTTGACAGTTTCCAATTACGGGATAAAGAGTGAAGAGACAAGCAGAGCATATCTTCCTAAATGTGGAGAGACATGCTAAATAAATAGGGGGATAAATTTTAAACTAGAAGAAATTCAACGCTTAAAAAGGGCTGCCTACACAGGGCATGGAAACGTTCAATGAGGGGCCTTATAAAAAAACTACTTACAGATAGGGTTTTCTTAATCAGTTAGAGAATCTGTTTAAAAATAAGTGAAGCTGGCCGATAAGCCGGGTTCTGTCTTGGACAGTCATTCCTCTAGGCGCAAGATTACTCGTGCACTCAAGCAACCTACCCGCAGGCTCAGCGAGTAACGTCATGGCCTGCCTATTTGGTCTTGCTCCAGATGGAGGTTACCGCGTTTCACCGTAATTTAATACGCTCGTCTCTGTGGCCCTATTCCTCGCCTCACGGCGGCCGGTCATTAGCCGGCATCCTACTCTATGGAGCCCGGACTTTCCTCTCCCTATTTTTCATTGCTGAAAAAGGCAGCGACTGTCTAGCCAGCTTCGATTGGAATATTACCACCATTTAGCAAACTTGCTCCGCACTTCAATCTGCGTTGCTCTCTGTGGGAACAATACTTTCCACCTCTACCAAGGCACTTCCACCATTGAGCACATCTAACTTATAAGCAGCAGTGTAGGAAAGATCAATTAACCGATTAGAGAGAAATGGTCCGCGATCATTAATACGAACCACCACAGATTTTTTATTAACAATGTTGGTTACGCGGGCGTAACTGGGTAATGGTAAAGTAGCGTGAGCAGCAGTCATGGCATACATATCATAAATCTCGCCAGATGCAGTTTTCTGTTTATGGTAACGGCGGCCATACCATGAAGCCATTCCTTGCTCTTTATATAATCCCAGGGCAGTCATTGGCACATAAAGTTTTCCAAGCGCAACATAAGGCCGCATGTTTATTTTACGCAAAGGTTCTACTCGGGGGGTGGCATCAGGAATCAAATTAAGATGAGGCGGTTGATGATCTCCGGGACCATCGTCAAGATAGTAACTACCGCTTTTTTTTGTTGCAATAAGGGGCGTCTTTTCTGATGTATCTTTTCTCAAAGTATTGCTACACCCCAGAAAAAAAGTAAGAAAAATTGCTAATATGCTTGAGGTCACTCCTATTGAGGAGATAGATGAATAACCCAATATATTTTTGTCTCTACAATTTTTTTGTATCACGCTTTAACTAGTGTGGCATGTGTTCTTATACTCATTAAGATACCAAAACCTAGGAGGATAGTTACCATCGAAGTGCCGCCATAACTAATTAATGGGAGCGGTACGCCCACCACCGGCAAAATACCTGTAACCATGCCTATGTTCACAAAAATATAAGTACAGAAAGTTAAGGTAATCGAGCCGGAGATAAGACGAGTAAATTGGGTCGACGCATCAGCAGCAATCACTATGCTGCGTCCTATCACTAACGCATAAAGAAATAACAGCGTAATATTGCCAATCAATCCAAACTCCTCAGAGAATACTGCAAAAATAAAATCGGTACTCTTCTCGGGAAGAAAATCAAGGTGAGTTTGGGTACCTTGCTGCCAACCTTTTCCTATCAGGCCGCCTGAGCCTATCGCAATGGTAGATTGAATAATGTGATAGCCAGAACCTAATGGATCCTGAGTTGGATCAAATAATGTTGCGATACGTTGTCGTTGGTAATCATGCATCATTGACCAAAGAATAGGAAGGCTACCTGCTATAGATACTAACAGCCCAGTCATGATACGCCATGATAACCCCCCAAGAAAAAGTATATAGAAACCGCTAGAGATAATTAACAACGCGGTGCCTAAATCTGGTTGACGCATAATTAAAAGCGCCGGCACTAATAGTAGTACTGTTGCTATTACATAATCTAAGGTTCCCAAAGTTGCTGCACGTCGATCAAAATACCATGCCAACATCAGTGGTACGCCAATTTTCATTAATTCCGATGGTTGAATATGGGTAATCCCAATATTCAACCATCGGCGCGCACCATTATTAATCTCACCAAATAACGCTACACCGATTAACAAAATGAGACCAACTACGTATATTGGCACTGCAAGACGTAATATATCCCGTAATGGAACATTGGCAACTAACCACATGAAACTAAGTGCCGTCAGCATGTTAATTGCTTGGCCTGTTAAGCGGTCTAGGTTGCCATCGGTAGCACTGTAGAGCGTGACCAGACCGGTCAACATCAATAGGAAGATACTGCCTAATAAGAAGTTATCTACATGGCGCGTAAGATAACGCCATATAAATATAAGAAAACTAATCATGCGTACCTTCCTCCTCGTCCACGATTCTTGTTGCCTCTTCCACAGGTAGCTTACCAAGTAAAAAGTAATCCATTATCTGGCGCGCAATTGGTGCAGCAGAAGAGCCGCCGTGTCCGCCATTTTCTACTAATACAGATAACACAATGCTTGGTTTTTCTGCCGGCGCGTAAGAAATAAACAAGGCGTGATCGCGATGATGCTCTTTCACTTTACTCTCATTATATTTTTCACCTTGTTTCATACCAACCACCTGTGACGTGCCGGTCTTACCGGCAAAAGTATAGGCAGCATTGGCGCCCGCAATAGCAGCGGTGCCTCCAGGCTGAGTCACATCTATTAATGCATCTTTAATCCACTTAAAATTATTTGGTTCAAAATTGAGGGTGTATAGTGGTTGTGCCACACTTTTGTATATCTTACCGGTACTACTATCTTGGATCTTCTTCAAAAATCGGGGTCGGAAAGCTTTTCCTTGACTGGCAAGTATCGTAGTAGCGAAGGCCAATTGCAAAGGTGTAGTGAGGTTGTATCCTTGTCCAACACCAACGGAAATAGTATCGCCAACGTACCACTTTTTCTTATATTGCTTCATTTTCCATTCTTTTGAGGGCAATAGACCAGCAGCCTCTCCCTCAATGTCAATTCCTGTTTTCTTCCCTAACCCAAATTGACTGATAAAATCATGAATACTGTCTATACCAAGATCATTAGCAAGTCCATAGTAATAAGTATCACATGAGATAACTAGCGACTTATGTATGTTTACGTCCCCATGTCCCCCGACCTTCCAATCTCGGAAACGATGCGTGCTCCCAGGTAAACTAAAGTATCCCAAATCCCTTATGGTGTGCTCGGGCGTACGTTGCTTGAGCTCAAGACCAGCCAGTGCCATAAATGGTTTGAAAGTCGATCCGGGCGGATATAAGCCACTTAAAGCACGGTTATTGAGCGGCCTGTCCGTTGAGTTATTGAGCAAATTCCAACTATCCAGATCGATGCCATTAACAAAGAGATTGGGATCAAACCCAGGTCTGCTGACAAACGCAAGCACCTCTCCGTTATTGGGATCAAGCGCCACCAACGCACCCCGTCTATTTCCGAATGCTTTTTCTGCTACTTCTTGTAATTTAATATCTAATGTCAGCGTTAGATTATTGCCTGAGATTGGTGGGGTGCGTGATATGGTTCTTATGGATCGACCAATTGAGTTAGTTTCTATCTTCTCAAGACCGGTTATGCCATGTAGCTCTTTCTCATAACTTTGCTCAATACCAATTTTCCCTATATGTTGTGAACCACGGTAATTAGCTAACTCCTCATTAATTTCTAATTTTTTTAAATCCTTATCATTAATGCGGCCAATATAGCCTATTGCGTGTGAGGCAGCATCCCCTCTTGGGTATTGACGAAATAAACGTGCTCTAAGATCTACTTCAGGAAAGAGATAGTGGTTAGCAGAAAAACGTGCCACCTCAGCACTGGACAAACGAGCGCGAATAGGTAAACTTTCAAGCCCTCCGTTCTCCTTCACCAATTTATTAAAATACTTTCGATCTTTTATCTCTATATTAATTATAGAGGCTAATTTGTTAATAGTATTTTCAAGATCGATAGTCTTGCTCGGTATAATTTCTAGCGTGTACGCCGGATAATTAGCGGCTAATATTTCTCCATTGCGATCAAAAATTAATCCCCGATTAGGCAAGATTGGGAGGACAGATATGCGATTTTTTTCTGCCAGAGTTTGGTAATGCTCGTATTGCCATATTTGTAAATAGCAGAAACGAGCGAGGAGCAAAAGAAATAACAGTACTATAAATCCGACACTGATGCCGAGTCGCTGTTGGAAATAATATAATTGACGCGGATAATTGAGAAGCTCTGCTTTACGTTTCATAGTGCATTTATGGCTAATGTGCCCCGGAGCTTAATTTTCTTAAAAAAAAGACGAGCAGGGGCCAGAATAGGGCGCCGATAAGGCTGGCGAAGAAAAAATTCCAATCCTGAAATTGTGCTCCATTTAATAACTTTATTAAAAGAATGAGGGACTCCGCTGCGAGTAACAGCAATCCAATCTGAAAAATTTGCTCTGGTAGCCGAAACATTTGAAAACGCTGACACAACGTTGACACAAAAAAAATCATGACACTATACGCCATAGCATGCTGGCCAAGTACGTTAGCTTCACTCACATCCATCAACAGACCCATACTAAAGGCGGCACCCATGCCAAATTGTTTTGAGTGATAGATATTCCAGTAAAGTATCACTAGTGCAAGGAAGTCTGGGCACAGTAATGACATAATACCTGGTAAAGACTGTTGATTTAGCAATAGCGCTACTATCAGGCTAAATATAATGAAGCGGGCCTTAATAGGCCGCACAATTTCTTGTTTGGTATACTCAATGGGCATTAGTCGCTTACCGCTCCTTTGTCTTAATCTGAATGCCGATCTTTTTTGTTAAATCTTCTAGGCCAGGCAACAGTGGGGAGAGAACCAATAATTGCCGATTCAGATTTACTCCGGCAACTGGGGCGCAAATAATACGGGCAAAGGTGTGTGCAACATCACGTTCTATTTTTGATACCACTGCCACTAACAAACCCGGAGGGTAAATACCATCTATTCCGGAAGTAACTAATAAATCACCCTCTTGAATATCTGCATTAATTGCTAGATAATTTAATGTCAAGATTCCATCTTTGCCTGTACCAGAAACTACCGAGCGCAGACCATTTCGTATCGTCTGTACCGGTACGAAATGTTCAGGATCGGTAATTAGGGTAATTTCAGACGACCATGGATAAGTGCGCGTAACTTGACCAATTACCCCCACATCATCGATTGCCACCTGGCCTGGTTGAATGCCATTCTGGCTACCTTTATCAACTGTAATTTTGTAACTAAAGGGGTCACGTGGTATAGAAACAATTTCTACCATGACAGCTTTATTCTTATCTTGCTGTCTAATTTCTAATAGCTTACGTAGTTGTTTATTTTCAGTTTCTAATGCTAACACCCCCTGGACTCGAGCAGAGTCAATGAAGTGTTGCCTTTTAAGGTGCCTATTTTCATTAATTAACTGTTGATTGCTGCTGAAAATTTCATTTATTCGAGCATATGCTGTTACTGGTGCAGTAGATATTATTTGTAGCGGATAGATCGCGGTAGCAAGAATTTGACGTATTTCTGGGAGATACTTGAAATGGTTATCAGTTAACATTATCAGTAGTGATAACGGGAGAAGGAATGCCAGTCGCATAAATGCCCCTGGAGTGTATTTAAAAGACTGTGGGATTATCTCCATTAGATCTGATATTCCATGGCTCTTATACTTACACCTAGTTAACGATGGATTCAGTCTTAATCTTAATCTGATACTTATTTAATCATGAGTAAATATACTAGTTACTTGATCGATATTATCTAATGCAATACCCGATCCCCGAACTACACAGTTAAGAGGGTCTTCTCCAATAATTACTGGTAGACCAGTTTCTTCCATGATTAGACGATCAATATCGCGCAGTAATGCGCCGCCGCCAGTTAAAATCATACCTCTTTCAGCGATGTCTGAGCCAAGTTCAGGCGGTGTGTGTTCTAATGCAAACTTAACCGCACTGATAATATGATTCAAGGGTTCGGCCAGAGATTCTAAAATTTCATTACTGGAAATTGAGAAACTGCGCGGAATTCCTTCTGCAAGATTGCGGCCTTTAATTTCCATTTCACGTACCTCTGACCCAGGAAAGGCCGAACCAATTTGTTTCTTAATTTTTTCGGCAGTAACTTCGCCGATGAGCATGCCATAATTGCGGCGAATATAATTGATAATGGCTGCATCAAATTTATCTCCGCCTACGCGCACTGAATTTGCGTACACAATACCACCGAGCGAAATCACTCCAACTTCTGTGGTTCCTCCGCCAATATCAACCACCATTGAACCAATCGGCTCCTCAATTGGCAAATTAGCACCTAAGGCTGCGGCCATAGGTTCCTCAATTAATTCAACTCTTCGCGCGCCAGCCCCAAAAGCTGCTTCGCGAATGGCACGACGCTCTACCTGAGTAGATCCATAGGGGACACAAATTACAATGCGCGGACTCACGGAAAATAAACGGGGAGGACTTACTTTTCGTATGAAATACTTAAGCATCTGTTCTGTAATGGTAAAATCTGCAATTACTCCATCTTTCATTGGCCGAATGGCAGTGATATTACCAGGCGTACGCCCCAACATTAATTTGGCTCCAAGCCCTACTTGCTCAACTATTTTCTTGCCACCTTCCCCATCACCTTGACGTATTGCTACTACCGAGGGTTCATTCAACACAATGCCTTTGCCAGGAACGTAAATCAAGGTGTTGGCTGTACCCAGATCTATGGCCATATCAGTTGAAAAATAATTTTTTAATAAGGTGTTATTTATAAATTTCAACATGGCAGCGGAGATTATGAATAATGACAATAAAAGCAGATGAAAATAATACGTCAAACAGATCAGCTATGTTACCCTACTACTTATTGTATGTGTATAGAAATTTTGGTAACTCATGTCACTATCTCTTGACGACGTAAAACGTGTTGCAAATCTTGCCCGAATTGAGGTGGGCGAAGATGAGGCACGTGCTACATTAGCCCAGTTAACTGGCATTTTTAGTTTAATAGAACAAATGCAGGCTGTGGATACATCTGCCATTAAACCCATGTCTCACCCCCAAGATGCCGTACAAAGACTGCGTGATGACGTAGTAACCGAAACAGACCAGCATAAATTGTTTCAATCAATAGCGCCTCAAGTAGAGGCGCGTTTTTATTTGGTGCCAAAAGTTATTGAGTGAGGCGTGAGGAGCGGGCTCAACTTTAAGACAAATCTTCTTTTTTGTAATTACTCCCGAATTTTATAACTTCTATGCTGAATTCCAGTCTCAAGCAACTCTCCGCGCTACTTGCGCAAAAAGAAATTTCTAGTGTTGAACTAACTTGTGAATTTCTAAAACGGATAAAGGCACTAAATCCAAATTACAATGCTTTCATCACAATTAATGAAGAGATGAGTCTTGCTCAAGCACGTAATGCAGATGCAATAATTGCATCCGGTGACGCTCATCCATTGACTGGCATCCCTATCGCACAAAAAGATATTTTCTGCACAAAAGGATGGTTGACCACTTGTGGATCGAAAATGTTATCGAACTTTATTTCTCCTTATGATGCTGGTGTCATTGAACACTTTAATAAAATTGGCGCAGTAAATATTGGTAAAACTAATATGGATGAATTCGCCATGGGTTCAAGTAACGAAACTTCATTTTATGGTCCCGTAAAAAATCCATGGAATATTGCAACTGTTCCGGGTGGAAGTTCTGGTGGTTCAGCTTGTGCAGTTGCCGCCCGCATGGCACCAGCTGCTACCGGTACTGATACTGGCGGCTCTATTCGTCAACCAGCTGCGTTATGTGGCGTTTCTGGCATAAAACCGACTTATGGACTAGTATCACGCTATGGCATGATTGCGTTTGCTTCAAGTCTTGATCAAGGTGGGCCAATAGCAAAATCGGCAGCAGATCTGGCATTGATGTTAAATGTTATGGTGGGTTTTGATCCACGAGACTCAACCACTTTGCAACGAGAAAAAGAAGATTACACGCATGATTTAGGGAAGCCATTGGATGGCCTGCGCATTGGTCTTCCAAGAGAGTATTTTGTTAAAGAGATGAGTGATGATGTGGCTCGTGCAGTCGAAGCAGCTATTACAGAATATCGCAAGCTCGGTGCAAAAACTGTAGAAATATCATTACCCAACACAAAACTTTCAATTCCTGTTTACTATGTACTGGCTCCAGCAGAAGCATCCAGCAATCTCTCTCGATTTGATGGGGTTCGTTATGGGTACCGTGCCCCAAAATACACTGATCTTAATGACATGTATCAGAAAAGTCGCGCCCAAGGTTTTGGTGCGGAAGTGAAACGTCGCATTTTAATTGGCACCTATGTTTTATCTCACGGGTATTACGATGCTTACTATATTCAAGCCCAAAAATTGCGACGTTTGATCGCACAAGATTTTATAGAAGCATTCAAACAATGCGATATTATTATGGGGCCAACCTCACCCACAACTGCTTTTTCTTTGGGGGAGAAAAGTAACGACCCTTTACGCATGTATCTATCGGATGCCTATACTATTGCGACTAACCTAGCCGGCTTGCCAGGCATGTCAATTCCAGCAGGTTTTGGCAACGAAGGCAAACCGGTAGGATTACATATCATTGGAAATTACTTTTCTGAAGCACAAATGTTAAATGTCGCATACCAGTATCAGCAAGTCATGGACTGGCATGCTCAAATGCCATTTACACAGTAAAATTATTATAGAACCAAAGTCTTTGGGGAAAAAGAAATGCAATGGGAAATAGTTGTTGGTCTTGAAGTACATACACAGCTCTCAACCAAATCAAAAATATTTTCTGGCGCCTCAACTATATTTGGTGCTTTACCAAATGCTCAGGCCTGCCTAATAGATATTGGGTTTCCGGGAGTATTACCGGTATTGAATCGTGATGCGGTAGAACGAGCAATCAAATTTGGCCTAGCGGTAGGCGCAACAATCAACCCTGTGTCTATTTTTGCACGTAAAAATTACTTTTATCCTGATCTGCCGAAAGGTTATCAAATCAGTCAATATGAATTGCCAGTAGTTCAAGGTGGCTCTATCAAAATTCAAGCAGGTCACTATGGTAGTGAGCACAATAAAAATATACGTCTTACTCGGGCACATTTAGAAGAAGATGCAGGGAAATCTCTACATGAAGATTTTGATAGCGTTACTGGCATTGATTTTAATCGTGCTGGCACCCCTTTGCTAGAAATTGTTTCTGAACCAGATATGCGCAGCAGCTCGGAAGCGATAGCTTTTGCTAAAACCTTGCACTCCCTAGTTCGCTGGATTGGTATCTGCGATGGCAATATGCAGGAAGGTTCGTTTCGTTGCGATGCTAATGTATCAGTACGTAGATTGGGAGAAAACACACTCGGTACGCGTCGGGAAATAAAAAATCTAAATTCATTCCGTTTTCTGCAGCAAGCCATAGACTATGAGGCACAATGGCAAATTGATACTCTAGAGAGTGGTGGAAAAATTCAGCAAGCGACAGTATTGTTTGATTCCAGTAAACGTGAAACTCGAGTCATGCGAAATAAAGAAAATGCACAAGACTACCGTTACTTTCCGGATCCAGATTTATTGCCATTAGAAATATCACAAAAGTGGATTGAGCAAATTAATAATTCTATGCCAGAACTTCCAATGCAACGATCTTGTCGTTTTATGGCACATGATACGACTAGTTACGCGGATGCTCTCCGAGAACAATTTGGTACAAAACCTGAAACAAATCCGGATATTTTGATTAAGCAGTCTTGCCACATGGCTACCGTTAATGACATCCATAAGATCTATGCACTTTCTGCATATGATGCTGCAATGTTAACTGCCGATATAACCACGGCTGATTATTTTGAAGAAGTTGTGAAAATAGTTGGTAACACACACGCAAAACTTTGCGCTAACTGGGTTGTGGGTGAAATTATTACTCGCCTGAATCAAGAGAGCAAAATCATTGTTGTTTCTTTAATTTCTGCACAACAGTTAGCCGGATTATTGTTGCGCATTGTTGATGGGACTATTTCAGGCAAAACCGCTAAGGATGTGCTGAATGATATGTGGAATAGTATGGATGGAGTTACTGCTGACGCTATTATTGAAACAAAGAATTTAAAACAAGTTTCAAGCAAAGAAGAAATTGAAAGAATTATTGATGAAATTTTTTTTACCAATCCACGACAGGTGTCTGATTATCGTAATGGAAAAGTGAAGGCTTTTAATTTCTTTTTTGGGCAGGTAATGAAGGCTACTACTGGCAAAGCTAACCCCGCACAAGTAAAAAAAATCTTAGCAGAAAAATTAATAGCCTAAGATAAAAAAATATTTAATTAAATCAAGTAAAAATGAAATCTGCAAACAACCCTAATCTTCTAGCTAGGGCTGTTTGCAGCAATATCCACAAGCCTAAGGGCGTGAGCCCGAGATTGGAAATGGCCAACTAGGAGCCGAGCTGCTGACAATAGCGGGTGTATTTGTTGCCTTAGCTACTGCTTTTTTTGCTGCCGGTTTCTTAGCTGCTGCTTTTTTTGCCGCCGGTTTTTTTGCTACTGCTTTCTTTTTTGCCGCCGGTTTCTTAGCTGCTGCTTTTTTTGCCGCCGGTTTTTTTGCTACTGCTTTCTTTTTTGCCGCCGGTTTTTTTGCTACTGCTTTTTTTGCTGCCGGTTTTTTTGCTACCGCTTTCTTTGCTGCTGGTTTTTTAGTAGTTGCCATTTCAACCTCCGGATTAAAGTTACATGGGACTAAAAATTACTACACTTGTTACACTTACTACCACATGCACAATTAAAGATCAGCGAAAATATTAAGAATAACGCTTACCAAATTGGGCAGCAGTTCTTTTACTACAAGATAATTTTTATAATTACGCTTGTAGGATATCTATAGAATTTATCTGTTTTCATATAAACTTTTATTTAAATAATATATTTAATATGTGAATGCACAGTACTAGGGTTAATCATTAACCGTCGTTTAGTCCCAATTTAGAGCGCCTCCAGTTTGATATTCAGTAACGCGAGTCTCAAAAAAATTCTTTTCTTTCTTTAAATCAATCATCTCAGACATCCATGGAAATGGGTTTTGAGCTCCCAAGTAAAGGGAATCCAAACCAATTTGCTGACATCGACGATTGGCAATATAACGTAAATACTCCTTGAACATTGGTGCGTTCATTCCTAAGACGCCACGTGGGAGGGTATCTTCAGCATAGCGGTACTCAAGTTCTACAGCTTGTTTCATTAATTCGTTAATCTCATTACGGAAATCTTTAGTCCAAAGATTTGGGTTCTCCATCTTAATTTGATTAATAACATCAATCCCGAAATTACAGTGCATTGATTCATCTCGTAAAATATACTGATACTGCTCTGCTGCACCAGTCATTTTATTTTGTCGTCCCAAGGCTAATATTTGTGTAAAGCCAACATAAAAAAATAATCCTTCCATAATACAAGCAAAAACGATTAGACTTTTCAGTAACTGTTGATCGGTCTCTAATGTGCCTGTCTTAAATTGTGGATCTGTGAGTACGTCGATAAATGGGATTAGAAATTCGTCTTTGTCTCGGATTGAAGCTATCTCGTGATAAGCATTAAAAATTTCCCCTTCATCTAGTCCCAGAGATTCAACAATATACTGATAAGCGTGAGTATGAATTGCCTCTTCAAAAGCCTGACGTAATAGGTATTGACGACATTCTGGATTAGTGATGTGACGATACGTACCGAGCACAATATTGTTTGCTGCTAGCGAGTCTGCGGTCACAAAGAAACCTAAATTACGTTTGATCAGACGACGCTCGTCTTCGGTAAGTCCATGGGGGTCTTTCCAGAGAGCCACATCTCGACTCATATTAATTTCTTGCGGCATCCAATGATTGGCACAAGCAGAAAGATATTTATCCCACGCCCATTTATATTTAAATGGCACTAATTGATTTACATCAGTCTTACAATTAATGATTCTCTTGTCTTCTACTGATACGCGCCGGTTCGTGTCATTAACAGCGTGCCGTTTAATATTTTTACTATTGTCGATCTCACTGCTATCAATGTCCTCTACAGCTAAGATTCTTTTTAAATGCAGATCTTGAGTTGTAGATAGAAGTTGCTTGTCTTCAAATATCAACATACCTTTCCTTTATTCTTTAGAGTTGTGTAAATTATTGGCATGATTCACACTCGGGGTCATCTATAGAGCAGTACTTTAATTCGGTTAACGATGGAGAAACATTCAGTGGAATTATCCCGTTGCTTATAGATACCGCATTTAAAGCGCCAGCTCTAACTGTAGATTTTTCAGCAGCAGTTGCGCCCAGTGTACGCAGATAATAGGTAGTTTTTAATCCCCGTAGCCAGGCTAATTTATAGGTCTCATCTAACTTCTTGCCAGAAACACCCGCCATATAGATATTGAGTGACTGTGCCTGATCGATCCATTTTTGACGTCTTGCTGCGGCCTCAATTAGCCAGTGGGGCTCAATCTCAAATGCGGTAGCATAAAGTTTACGCATGTCTGTTGGCACCCGATCTATCTTACTTAAAACACCATCAAAGTATTTTAGATCTGAAATCATCACCTCATCCCAGAGTTTAAGTTTCTTCAAATCATTTACTAAACACTCATTAGCAATGGTGAATTCGCCAGATAAATTAGATTTGACGTAAAGATTTTGATAGGTTGGTTCAATACTAGCAGACACACCGATAATATTAGAGATGGTCGCAGTCGGTGCAATAGCCAAACAATTGGAATTACGCATTCCATGCTTTTTGATATGTTCTCGCAGCGCACCCCAATCTAACGTAGTTGACATATTTATCTCAACATACCCACCTCGTTCTTTTCGCAAGAGATCAAGAGTGTCTTGGGGTAAAATACCGCGGTCCCATAGACTGCCGCTATAGGAAGCATAACAACCCCGCTCTTTGGCCATCTCAGTAGAAGCCCAGTAGGCGTAGTAAGCCACCGTTTCCATTGAGTAATCCGCAAATTCTACCGCTGCCTCAGAGGCATAAGGAATACGCAACATGTGAAGACAGTCTTGGAAACCCATAATACCAAGTCCTATCGGTCGATGCCTAATATTAGAATTCCGAGCCTTAGCAACAGCATAAAAGTTAATATCAATTACATTATCTAGCATGCGCAGAGCGATTTTAATGGTGTTTTTAAGTTTATTTGTGTCAAGCTTACCCTCGTGAATATGGGCGGCCAAGTTAATTGAACCGAGATTACACACGGCAATCTCCTGACTATTCGTGTTCAAAGTAATTTCAGTACAAAGATTAGAACTATGAACCACGCCTTCATGATTTTGTGGCGAGCGGATATTACATGGATCCTTGAAAGTAATCCAGGGATGGCCAGTCTCAAACAACATACTGAGCATTTTCCGCCATAATTGTTGCGCAGGAATTTTTTTGTATAGCTCAAGTTCCCCATTTAGAGTTTTTGCTTCATACGCAAGATAGGCCGACTCAAAAGCTTTGCCAAATTTCTCATGTAAATCAGGTACGTCAGAGGGTGAAAATAAGGTCCACTCACCTCCTTCCATTACACGCTTCATGAGTAAATCTGGGACCCAGTTAGCGGTGTTCATATCATGAGTGCGACGGCGATCATCGCCAGTATTCTTACGTAACTCTAGAAACTCCTCGATGTCTAAATGCCATGATTCTAGATAGGCACAAACTGCACCTTTACGTTTCCCGCCTTGATTTACTGCCACAGCGGTGTCAGATACGACTTTTAAGAACGGCACAACGCCTTGTGATTTACCATTAGTACCTTTGATACGTGCACCCATTGCTCGTACTGGTGTCCAGTCATTACCCAGCCCTCCAGCGTACTTAGCAAGCAGGGCATTTTCTTTGATCGCCTCAAAGATTCCATCTAGATCATCTTCTACCGTTGAGAGATAACAAGAAGACAATTGTGATCGACAGGTGCCGGAATTAAATAGAGTTGGAGTGGAACTCATAAAATCAAAATTTGATAAGATGTTATAAAACTCAATTGCACGAGCTTCACGATCAACTTCATTTAGTGCAAGCCCCATCGCTACACGCATAAAGAATGCTTGCGGTAACTCAATACGCCGGTCTCTTACATGCAAGAAATAACGGTCGTACAGAGTTTGCAGGCCTATATATCCGAACTTAGAATCGCGGGAAGCATCTAGCGCTTTTGCTAGGACAGGTAGATCAAACTGCGCTAAGCGCTCATCTAATAATTCAGCAGAGATGCCATGTTTAACGAAGTTGGGGAAATAATCTGCATAACGGGTTGTCATTTCTTGTTGGGCCACTTCTTCACCCAATACTTCATAACGGATATTGTGTAATAATAATCGCGCGGTGACATAACTATAAGCCGGTTCTTTTTCAATCATCGCACGAGCCGAAAGAATCGTAGATTTTCTCACCTCCGCTGTTGGCACTCCGTCATACAAATCTTTCAATGTCGCTTTCAGTATTAACGCGCTATCTACTGTTCCACTTAAATTTGTACAGGCAGATTCAATTAATGCTAATAACTTTACCGTATCGAGTGGAATCCTTAACCCGTCATCTAACACATGTAAGATGCTAACAGGGATCTCTGCTGTAGCCTGATTTTTTTTCTTTAGCCTCTCACGCGTTCTATCTTCGCGATAAAGTACGTAAGCACGCGCTACGTCTTGTTCGCCAGAGCGCATTAATGCTAATTCCACTTGGTCTTGGATATCTTCAATATGAAAAGTCCCGCCAACAGGTTGATGACGAATCAGGGCACTTACTACATTTTCAGTTAAGTGGGCTACCAATTCTCTGACTTTAGTCGAAACAACGCCTTGTCCTCCACTGACCGCTATGAATGCTTTATTCATAGCAATTAAAATTTTGTTGGGCATAAAGGCTACTACCGAACCATTACGACGAATAATTTTATATTGGGAATAATGCAAATCTTGCGAGGGAGCGACTGAGGACAGATTGTAGTCCAATGGTGTTGCAGGTTTTGTACTGTCTGCTACAAGTTGCATAATTAATCCTTCTTTTTAATGCAATAACTATATTTCTGTTTCAGTGAAAAAATACTTGGTATGTCTTTTAACTACTACATTTAGTATCAAAACTAGTTAATTGAAACCAATTCTAGTAGGTTGATGAAATAATGCAAGTGTTTTTTTATATTATTATTTTTTAAATAAAAAGCTCTCAAGTAATTTAATTCGGTACAGAGCTCTCTAGGGAAATTAAGTAAAAAAAAATTCCGATAACCCTCTGTTGTTATTCAAGTATATTGGATGTGATGCGTTATAAATAAATATTGCATCAATAGACATCTCTTAAAAATATTAATTTTATTTGTTACTGAGCAAGTGATGCAAGAATTCTAATTGAGACCATCTGAACAATTAAATTAAATCTTACTAACGTCTTCAACATAGATGCCTAACAACGTCCCACATGAGCGCAAATCGTTGAGGACAGACAGTCCATTTTGGATCAAAATTTCTGACGTCGAATGACAACTTTCTGCGGCAATATTTTCAAGCGCAGCCTGGCCAGTCAATTTGGCCCTAGGTTAGGTTTAAGAATTGAAGTGAATAACATGAACTCGGTCCATTCATAATGCACAAGACTCAACACACAATCTGGATATCTAACAGGATTTGAGGGGTTGCTTACTTTTGTCGTCTAAATCCCACGATCTTCATGGGAACCATGGTTTTAAGTAATAAATAGTTGCACATAAGAAAAGTAGTTATTTCTTTATCTCGCCATGTGGGCTGGGGCCACTCGGGGGGGTTCCACCAGATTTTATCCCAGCTGCGTAACGGTCCGCCTCACCCTTATCGACAAAACCATCCTTATTAACATCTATCTTGTCAAATATGACTTCATGGTGTTTTATAAATTCTTCCCTACTCACTTTTCCGTCTTTGTTCTTATCTACCATCGACATGCCGTATTTATCCTCGCTAGCCTTTGCCCCGGGAGATTTAGTAGCATCTGCTCTGTCAGCATAGGCAAGTAGGTAGGTTTTGTCGAGAGACTGCATAACAAATGGGTTGTCAGTTGCAGAAGCGACAGACGCATTAACAAGAGCGGCAGCAAAAGCAGAACTAATAGCAACAGAGATAATAGATTTTTTATTGGGCACAGCACCCCCTCCTCTTTAATAAATTTTTTATCAAATTAACTTGTATGCGGTTATCTTGCACTGTCAATAATAAGTAGAATGTTCTCATCAGAGAAATACGTTATTGGTCATTACGTGGATAACAAATGACGGGCATGGTGACCCGTCACTTATTGTAATTATCCCTTCAGTGCAGACATCGGTGCGCCAAAGTTGATGTGAAAAGCTGCCCCGCCAATTACGAGCGCTGGAACTGATTTAACACCTGCTCCCTCGGCGACACTTATTTGATCTTTTTGCTCACCTAGGTGTACGATTTTTACATCGTAACGTGCCAGATCTAGAGCTTCGGCAACTTGATGTTCGGCTTCGATACATACAGGACAACCAGCATGATAAAAAATAGCGGGTGTTTTCATGGTTAATCTCCAAAAAAATTTAATAATTACTAGGTTTACTCGTCTCGCAACAAAAAAGAATGCGTAATTCTGAGTTGCTTCCATTATACCTCTTAGCGACCTATTAATGCCAGTTTATGTATCCCGCTTCCTTCGCGGAAAGACAGTTAAACTAAATTAAGAATTTAGGCATAGCGAGGTTTACTAGCGTGATAGCTTCACAGGATCTGAAGCACAAAAAATGGAAGCAAGGACTTTTTTGAATTTCTGTAAAGAACGTCTCAAAGCGGTCCTTATTTCAATTGCTTTACTGATAAACAAGCCTTATCAGACTTTTTCGCCATCCCTTACTTATAATTCTTTTTCTGCTTTTAGCAATAAGGCCATTCCATAGAGTAGTTTTTTATTTTTACCGGTAATTTTCGTTGCAAGTTTAACGGCCTGCTTTAAGGAGAGTTCTTCGAGCAATAATTCCAACACATCCTTAGTCTGTTCGTCTATTTCTGTTACATGTTGAATTTCTGCACCAGACACCAATAATACGAATTCCCCCTTCTGTTGATTAGGGTCCGTCTGTAACCACTTAAGAGCGTCGCCCAAGGCACAAGTATAGATAGTTTCAAATAGTTTTGTGAGTTCCCTGGCAATAGTAAGCTGACGATGCGAACCCAATACTTCAGCTAAATTTGATACACACTCTAGAATCCGATGAGGGGCCTCGTAAAACACTAGGGTGTAAGGTAGCAATTTTAACTTCTCTAGTTCGAGTCTGCGCATTCCTGCTTTAGCTGAAAGAAAGCCATAGAAAAAGAAATGAGAGGCATCTATTCCAGCTGCGGATAAGGCGCATAACACAGCACTGGGACCCGGAACAGGCACTACTTTATAGTTCTGTTCTTTCACCATGTTAATTAAAATTGCTCCGGGATCCGATATTCCGGGTGTGCCAGCATCAGTAACCAAAGCAACCGACTTTCCTGCTGCCAGCAGGGCTAGAATCTTTGCCGCCGCAACTCTTTCATTATGCTGATGCAAGACCATCATCTTTCTAGTTATCGAATAGTGTGTCAATAAATATCCGGTAGTACGAGTGTCTTCAGCGGCAATCATGTCTACCGTCGCCAATACATCCAGCGCTCTTAGGCTGATATCGCGCAGGTTGCCTATCGGAGTAGCAACTACATATAATATACTTTCTGATAACGATGTCATTACAGTACGGTGCTCCATATTAGTTTTCTAGTGTAAAGTATTCCACTAAAGAGTTGTTCTTATCAATGTATCAATTCACACGTTCGATATATCAAAACAAATGGAGCGGATAGTTTTTACAGGCTATGATCAGGAGAAAACCGCACTAAATATTAGTGAGGGATATATGCAAAAAACCGCAGAATTGATTGCTCAGCAACATTGTATGCTCAATCTGATTTTAATTTGACGTCAAGCCTCTGATTACAAAGAACAGGTTCATAACTTACTTTTTAGGCACTTTTAATGCTACCGACCCACTTTCTTACTCAGCTCCGATCTTCGTTACCACCAGATCAACTCTATACTGATCCGGTAAATTGTTATGCTTACGCCTATGATAATAGTAGAAAGATATTCCCACCAGATGCGGTGGTGTTCCCGCTTACCTCAGAGGAAGTGCAGACCGTTGTTGTACTTTGCAATGCGTATAAAATTCCACTTACGCCACGTGGCCGTGGCACTGGTACCTCGGGAGGAAGCCTTCCAGAACAGGGCGGGGTGGCGCTGTCTTTGGAACGCATGCTGCGTATTCTTGTTGTTGATCCCGCTAATCGCGTCATTGTAGCTGAACCAGGGGTGCTCAATCAATCAGTGCAGGACGCAACCAAACCCCATGGATTATTTTGGCCACCAGATCCTTCTAGTGCAGCATACTCTACCATAGGCGGGAATCTTGCTACTTCTGCTGGTGGCCCTCATGCAGTGAAATATGGCACCACTCGCGATCATGCTCTGGGATTAAAGGCGGTAACAGGAAAAGGCGAGATCATTAAGACCGGTTGTTACACTACCAAGGGTGTTGTGGGTTATGATCTTACCCGACTGTTAATAGGCTCTGAGGGAACGCTGGCTATCATCACCGAGGCAACGCTTAAGCTTACTCCATTACCACAAGCCATTAGTGGCCTTACTGCACATTTCCTTGATGCCGCAAGTTGTTCTGCTGCGATAGTTGCAATCATGGCACTTCATCGGACCCCTAGCGCCCTTGAATTTCTTGACAATGGTTCGCTTAATTTAATACGAGGACGTTTCCCTGATATGTTACCAGCAGACTCTCGAGCCATGCTGATGATAGAAATTGATGGATCGCCTAATGAAATTAGGGATTCTAGTGCCGCTATCCTTTCTGCGTGTCGTAATAAAGGATTAATAAAATCAGAACAGGTCGCTGATGCTGTCAGTTTGTGGCAAATTCGTAAGGCATTGTCACCATTACTGCGCGATATTGCCCCAAAGAAAATTAATGAGGATGTGGTCGTGCCAATAGCTACATTGCCAGAATTTCTCGATAAATTGGCATTACTAAGTTCCAACTATCAAATTGCTAATGTTAATTTTGGCCATGCTGGTAACGGTAATATTCATGTAAATTTACTAGTCAACCAAGATAATGCTGATGAGATGGATCGCGCAGAAAAGTGTTTAAACGAGATATTTGATCTAGTAATTAAACTGAATGGCACGCTATCGGGAGAACATGGGATTGGTAGCGAAAAACGCGCTTATATCGGCAAGGAGATTGACGAAATAACATTGGCATTAATGAGAGATATAAAGTTGGTGTTTGATCCTAATAATATTCTTAATCCAGGAAAATTATTTCCCCAAACCAAGAATCCGAATCACGACAAGATTTGTTAAATACAGAAAGATGTTGCCTGATAAAAAAACGCGATGTGTTCTTTGCTACGAAGTCGGTATCAAGAAACTGCCAATAATAGCTCTGTAATGTCGTGAGTAAATACATCTACGCCTTTATCAGAGCCTACAGATAACCTCAATTTTCCTGCCGCATCAAAAATATAAGTTCTAGTAGAGTGGCTTTTGATTGCCTCATTTACGACATTCTCCCCCTGTCCTCGATAGATGCCTTTAAACTCTTTAACCACCTCTTCTATTACTTGTGCTTCACCAGATAAACCCATGAAACTCGGATTAAATGCAGAGAGATATTTCTCCAGTAATGCAGGGGTGTCGCGTTCTGGATCAATTGTTACAAACAACACCTGTACATGATCCGCTTGCTTGCCAAGTTTCTCCATGGCAGCGGCAATTTTATCCATAGTAGCGGGACATGCATCTGGACAACTTGTATAGCCAAAAAATAGAACTACAACTTTACCTCTGAAATCGGCCAAAGAACGAATCTTGTTGCTATAGTCTGCCAACCGAAAATCTTTACCAAAATTAGCGCCCGTGATGTCAGTAGACAGAAATTCTGACTTAGCTTTTCCATCACAACCTGACAAAAGAATTGCTGTCAGAAACACTGTAAGTACGAAAGAATTAAGTCTCTTCATTCCGCCGCTTAAAAACGAATATAGTGGTCTACTAATAATGCAACAAATAAAACTGCCAAGTAAAAAATTGAATAACGAAAAGCCTTGCGTGCAAGTTGATCACTATAATTAACGTATATTCTTACTGCATAGTACATAAATACAGCGTCTAACATTAGCACACTGATAAGATAAATTAACCCGCTCATTTTTGTAGCGTACGGCATTAATGTCACGGCACAAAGTATGAAAGTATAAAGTAGTACGTGCAAGCGAGTGAATTGATCACCATGGGTCACCGGCAACATTGGCATGCCAACCTTGGCATATTCTAATTTTCGATAAAGAGCCAATGCCCAGAAATGTGGCGGAGTCCACGCAAAGATTATAAGAAATAACAACAAAGCGTCAGCAGAAACCTCTCCGGTTACTGCTGTCCACCCAAGCACAGGGGGCATTGCACCAGAAGCTCCGCCAATGACAATATTTTGCGGCGTTAAAGGCTTCAGAATCACTGTGTAAATAATGGCATAACCAACAAATGTAGCTAGGGTGAGCCACATGGTGAGTGGATTGACCCAATGATAAAGTATGAACATGCCAGTCCCGCCAACTACCGCCAGAAAAATAAAAGTTTCTGGGGAACTAACCTCGCCCTGTGGTAATGGTCTGCCGCGAGTGCGCGCCATAACTCCATCAATTTTCTGCTCTACTAAACAATTAACTGCCGCAGCTGCACCAGCGACTAAAGCGATGCCTAAAGTACCAAAGATCAGGGCATTTATTGGGACAGCACCAGGAACGGAAAGAAACATACCGATAAACGCAGTAAAAACGATAAGCGAAACAACTCTTGGTTTTGTTAACCGGTAGAATTGCTGTACACGTGATGCTGTCTGTTGCCAAGATAGGCTAATAGCCATAGTAATAGTCGTCTTCTAATGTGGCGCAGTAAGATGCCTGTTTTTAACCAATCTGCGAAATCTTAAGCAATCGTTTTAAATCCTTGAGCATTAATGACGGATCAACATCTTTAGGAAAACGCATCATAAGATTACCTAATGGATCAATTACATAAATATGATCATGTTGTGACACCTTGGCTGGGATGGCCTCCAATAACTTGTTGTTTTTTGCATTGATAAGCCAGGTTCCCTTAAATTCTTTTTCTATATTGATTTCCGGTATTCTATCATCGTCAATTAATAATACTCGCTCTATTCGTTGCATTTCAGTTTTTTGGCTTAAACGTACTTGGCGCATATAATAAAGCTTCTTGCGACACGATTCTTCGCAGACTCCTGAATCTATTACTAGTAATACCCATTTGCCACGTAACTGATTAATACTAAATGACGTATTATCAATTCTGTGCAAAATAGCTTCCGGTAAAGGCTTTGTTTCCATCAGTTCGCCGTAGTTGACGCTACCTGATGGAGTTCCCAAGAAGTAAAGCAGATAAGAAAGTATTATCGGCGCACCCATTAAAAGCATTAATAGGAGCAATTTGCGTTTATGTGTTCTTGGGGTTATCTCGTTTGACACTTAGCACCAAATATAATAATAATACTGCCAGCGCCATTGAAAACCATTGAAATGCATAACCAAAATTTCTGGCTGAACCAGAATCAGGACGGTCCCACTGGCGCACTAATCCATCTTTTAAGTCATCTTGTTGCAATATCAATATCGGTTGAAGGACAAGTTTCGTGGTTTCACGATAATGTTCTAGATTAAGATTCTCCCAAACTTTGCCTGCTACTGTTTCCACAGAAAGTTCTAGTGTCTTCTGTGTTGGCGAGTGCGCAATTCCTGAAATAATCACTTGACCAGTAGGAGTGAATATTTTCGGCAAATCGCTTCGGCTACGACCTGCTGCCACCCATCCCCGGTTAACTAGGACATGCGTAGAGCTCCTTCCTATTTTGACTGGTGTGATAACTTGGTAGCCTATTACGCCTCGATGTATTTTATTATCTAAGTAGATTGTGTGCGATGGCACATATGTACCACGCACCTCCACTTGACGGAATTGAAAATTTTTAAGCTCGATCGGCGTTTCTGGCAGTAGTGCTATCGGTTGGTTTGACAGTAAATTTAGTTGCTCTTGTCGTGTTTCTTTTTCACGAGCCCGAGAAATTTGCCAGTTACCTAGCATTATCATAGTGATGATAACTAATGCGGCAATAACTGTTGGCCATAATTTAGCTGTAAACCGCCAGCCCGAAATAGTCATTGTATAGTTTGCTACACTTGGCTAGACTTCTATTACATTTCAATATCTACACTTACAGTTATCGCGGAAAATTTTGAAAACTATTGCTGCCTTATTTTTTATTTTCATACTCTTTAGTCTAATCTCTGCGCTGTACTATATGGTCAAAGACAAAGGCGAGGGAACACGTATGCTTAAATCTCTCACATTACGTATTGGCTTATCGATCGTTTTATTCTTGATGCTGATGCTTGGATACTATCTAGGCATCGTTCCCGGTAAACAATAATTTTTTTAGTTCTCTCGTATTTTTACAAATTTACTACACTAACCAGTACACAAAAATAAACAGCCCTAACCAGACTACGTCAACAAAGTGCCAATACCAAGACACTCCCTCAAAACCAAAATGGTGTTCTGGTTTAAAGTGGCCAGATAGTACGCGACAATAAATCACAGTTAGCATAATGGCACCCAATGTCACATGGAAGCCATGAAAACCAGTTAGCATATAAAATGTAGCGCCATAGGCTCCACTAGTAAGTTTTAAATCCAACTCAGAATAGGCATGCATATATTCGTAAGCCTGACAACCTATGAAAAGAAAACCTAGAAGAATTGTCAAAAATAGGCCCCACTTTAATTGTCCGCGTTTGTTCAATTTCAGCGCCCAGTGAGCCCAAGTAACAGTTACACCGGAAGTTAAAAGCAAAAACGTATTAAAAGCAGGCAGACCCCATGGTCCCATGGGGGTAAATTTCTGGGTTATACCTGGACCAGATACAGGCCACCCGCCGGCAAAATCGGGCCATAAAATCTTATGCTCCAAATCAGAGAGCCACGGAACCGATAGTACTCGCATGTAATACAGCGCGCCAAAGAAAGCGGCAAAAAACATTACTTCTGAGAAAATAAACCAGCTCATTCCCCAACGAAAAGATTTGTCTACCTGATCATTAAATTTACCGGCTTCACTTTCTCTGGCCACTGTACGAAACCAACCAAAAATCATGTAAAAGAGAATAGAAAAGCCAATTGTGAGTAGCCAGTAGCCCGCTGGAATTTTGTTGACACTGAAAGCGGCACCAAATCCCATAAATAAAAGGGCGATAGATCCGGTAATGGGCCAGGTTGATGGGGCTGGTACATAGTAACGAGCGGTTGCTTGACTCATACACATTCTCCTGCTTGTATTTTAATTAATCTTTAACCCGTGGCAAATTTTACTAACAGCAACACACTCCCAACAAACAGGGCTCCGCCAATAATTCCGCCAATAATTATTTGTTTTAATGTTAACGACTCTATATCTGCAACATGGTCACTTTTTTTTCGTATTCCAAGAAATGCCCAGAATACAGCTTTTGCTACTTTTATCGGCGACACTTCAATAGTCTTTTTTACGCTCATATTTTAGCTAATTTATTCTCGCCTTCTGAAGCAGACGCGCTATTAATTTCAAAAAATGTATATGAAAGGGTCACGGTATTTATATCGGCCGGTAACTCTGATTCAATTACAAATTGCACAGGCATCTGTCGAACTTCATGTGGCTTCAGAACTTGTTTACTGAAACAAAAACACTCTAATTTCTTTAAATGTAACGAGAGCAATTTCGGGGCATAACTAGGTATTGCTTGACCAGTAGTCTCGTAGTTCGAGTCATTTCTGATTTCATACATTACCTGCACTAACTCGCCCGGATGAATCTGCACACTTGATTTCAATGGTCTAAATTTCCACGGTAACTTGTGCACATTGGCATCTAATTCCACCGTTACAGAGCGTCCTGTAATAATCTGGGTATCTTTCGTTAGTACATCTGGTTGTAGTAAGTTATTTATTCCAGTAACTTCACAAATCTTCTTATAGAATGGTATTAAAGCAAAACCAAAGGCAAACATTGTTACCGTCACAATGAGAAGCTTCTTTAACATCGCCAGATTTGGCGGTGTCATATCATCCCCAGTGTTTTAACATAAATATTATAGAAATTAACGCCACAACGATCCAGAGAACTATCGCGGTTTTGATATTACCGCGCCGTCTATCTAAATTTATTGGCATACTCTTTCCTTTCAGCTACTTAACTATCGGGGGTGTTTCAAAACTGTGGTAGGGTGGTGGTGATGGCAGTGTAAACTCGAGCGTATCTGCACCTTCCCACACTTGACTAGTCGCTTTTTCTCCACCACGAATGCATTTTAATATTCCATACAAGAATAATAGCTGACTCAAACCAAAACCAAATGCACCAATACTTGAGATCATATTAAAATCTGCAAACTGTAAGGCATAATCCGGACTGCGGCGTGGCATACCAGCCAGCCCCAAGAAATGCTGCACAAAGAAAGTAACATTAAAGAAAATCATGGATAACCAGAAATGTGTTTTAGCCAAAGTCTCATCATACATATGACCGGTCCATTTTGGTAGCCAGTAATAAGTCCCGCCGAACAGCGCAAACAAGGATCCGGATACCAGTACGTAGTGAAAGTGAGCAATTACATAGTAGGTTTCTTGTAATTGAATGTCTACTGGTACGATTGCCAAAACTATGCCGCTGAAACCACCGAGAGTAAAGAGAAAAATAAATCCAATAGCAAATAACATGGGGGCTTCGAAAGTCATTGAACCTTGCCACATGGTGGCGACCCAGTTAAATACCTTCACCCCAGTTGGCACGGCAATCAGCATGGTGGCGTACATAAAGAACAATTGTGCGGAAACTGGCATGCCCACAGTGAACATGTGATGCGCCCAAACGACAAATGACAGAATCGCAATTGAAGAGGTGGCATAAACCATTGAAGAGTAGCCAAACAAAGGCTTGCGCGCAAAGACGGGGATAATCTGAGAAACAATACCAAATGCTGGTAGTATCATGATATACACTTCTGGATGCCCAAAGAACCAAAAAATATGTTGGAACATTACTGGGTCACCGCCACCTGCCGCATTAAAGAAATTAGTGCCGAAATGACGATCCGTCAGCAACATGGTGACTGCGCCTGCCAGTACTGGCATGACCGCAATTAGTAAATAGGCAGTAATCAACCAAGTCCAAACAAATAATGGCATTTTCATCATGGTCATGCCAGGGGCACGCATATTCAAAACGGTAGTTACAATATTAATTGACCCCATGATGGAAGAAGCACCCATAATATGAACAGCAAAGATGGTCATATCCATTCCCATTCCCATTTGGGTAGAAAGAGGTGGATAAAGTGTCCAGCCTCCTGCGGCCGCGCCACCTGGTACAAAAAATGATCCTATGAGCAGTAATGCTGCCGGTGGTAACAACCAGAAACTCCAGTTATTCATACGGGCAAAGGCCATATCCGGTGCACCGATCATCATTGGTATTTGCCAGTTAGCAAAACCAACAAAAGCCGGCATAATTGCACCAAATACCATTACTAAACCGTGTAGTGTCGTAAGCTGATTAAAGAACTCTGGTTCAACTAACTGTAAACCGGGCTGGAATAATTCCGCACGGATAGTCAGCGCCATTACCCCTCCCGTCAGGAACATCATGAAACTAAACCAGAGATAAAGCGTACCAATATCCTTATGGTTAGTTGTGGTCATCCATCGCATAATGCCACTCGGTGGTCCATGGTGTTCATGTTCATGGCCATAGCCATGGTCGGGATGATGTATTGCTGCCATAATCTTCTCCTCGTTGCTTATTTTCTAAATTCGTTGATTTCGGAGGGCTGCACTATGTCGCCCGTTGAATTACTCCAAGCATTACGCTCATAGGTTACTACAGCGGCGATGTCCACATTTGACAAATGTTTAAAAGCGGCCATTGCAGTACCAGTCTCACCATTCACCACTATATTTATATGTTTATTCTTAGGGCCATTAGCAACCTTTGATCCATCTAGTGCAGGGAATGCTCCTGGAAGGCCCTTGCCATTGGCCTGATGACAGGCCGCACAATTAGCGGCGTAAACTTTTTCTCCTTCAACCTTCAACTCGTCTATCGTAAATATTTTATTAACATCAACAACTGTCGCCTCGGACTTTTTCTTTTGATTAATTACCCATTGAGTATATTTCTCTGGTTCCATCGCTTCCACAACTATGGGCATATAGGCATGCTCTTTGCCACATAACTCTGAGCATTGGCCACGATAAATTCCAGGTTTGTCGGCTTTAAACCAAGCGTCACGTATAAAACCAGGAATAGCATCTTGTTTGACTCCTAGTTCCTGTACTGACCAAGCGTGAATCACATCATTGGCAGTAAGTAACACTCGAATTTTCTTGCCAACCGGAACAACCATATTGTTATCAACCTCCCTAAGATAATGTTCTCCTTTGGGGACCTGATTCCTTATCTGCTCTTGGGGGGTAGATAGTTTACTGTAGAAACTAGCTCCCTCTCCCTCGCCTTTGAGGTAATCATAACCCCATTGCCATTGATGGCCGGTAGCTTTAATGGTAATATCAGGGGCCGCAGTATCTTTCATACTAATAATGGTTTTAGTGGCTGGATACGCCATGCTTATAAGAATGATGAACGGAATAATAGTCCAGATAATTTCAACCGTAGTACTGTGATGAAAGTTAGCGGCTTTGTAACCTAAAGATTTACGATGTTTGAGTACGGAATAAAACATAACCCCAAACACGCCAATAAAGATCGCCAAACAAATCCATAAAAGAAGCGTGTGCAAATCATATATTTGCGTAGCGATTCCACTTTGTGGTGCTGGCAAATTCAGTTGGTACGAACTAGTTGCGGCTCCAGAGTAAAAAGTCAGTGCGAAGGCCCCTGTAATTATCTTCGCTATCATCTTAACGCCCATAGCTACCGTCTTAACGCCCATATTTACTCCGCTTAATTTCTAACTTCAGTGTAAAAATGCTGCAGGTCTTGGCGACCAACTTCATTTTTATTTATTCTTATATCGTAATGCCACAATGAGTACATATCTTATTGTTGTCGATTTTTACTACAGAATAAATACTACATAGAATTCTATTGTTCTTAAGAGGCCAGATACTAGCATGTCGTTATTGATTCTTGCAATAGAAATTTAATGATAAATCCATTACAAAAAAAGGGTTTTACCATTAAACTAACTCTCGAGAAGAAATGTACGGAAATATAGATCAATTTTATTGTTTACACTAATAAGTAGTAGTCTTTTAGATACGCCTTATTTAAAAAAGTTCGCGTGAAGATAGTAAGGTTAACTTTCGTACGAAGCTCTGTGGAAATCTATCACAGCGTACATTAGTTACATGACTGAATTTTGATGGGCCCGCTAAAAAGATTGAGGTCATGTCGAATAGCTTTGTTGTACAAATCACCTTCAATTTGTGAGAACATTAGCTATTTTCATCATGTTGAATACCCTCCATTGAGCGCCCTTTATTCAACAATCTATTCTCTCAAATAATGAGGTTCACGGTGGAAGCGATACCCAGAAAAGAACAATATAATATTAATAAATTGCATAAAAGACTCAGGCGTCTTACTGGTTCCGCTATTAGTGACTTTAACATGATAGAGGAAGGTGATCGGGTGATGGTATGTCTGTCGGGGGGCAAAGATAGCTATGCTCTCCTTGATATTTTATGTAACCTCCAAGCCCACGCACCATTAAATTTCGAATTATTTGCAGTCAATCTGGATCAGAAACAACCCGGTTTTCCTGCACATGTTTTGCCACACTACCTTACTAGCATTGGTATACGGTTTCGCATTGTCGAACAAGACACCTACAGCATAGTAAAGCGCATAATTCCTGAGGGCAAAACCACATGTAGCCTCTGTTCTCGTCTGCGTCGGGGGGCGCTCTACCGCATTGCCAGTGAGATAGGGGCAACTAAAATTGCGTTAGGACATCATCGTGACGACATCCTTGAAACTTTGTTTCTTAATTTATTCTATGGTGGAAAACTTAAAGCCATGGCTCCTAAACTTGTTAGTGATGATGGTCAGCACATTGTGATCCGACCGCTCTCATATTGCAAAGAAAAAGACCTAGCGTTGTATGCAGAAGCAGCCAATTTTCCTATCATTCCCTGCAATCTTTGCGGCTCACAGAAAAATTTACAGCGCCAGGCGATCAAAGAAATGATGCAACAATGGGATAAAAAATATCCGGGCAGACTGGAGACTATGTTTACGGGATTGCAGAACGTGGAGCCTTCACATCTGGCAGATCCTGTACTCTATGATTTTCAGAAACTAAAGGCGAGAGGAAGGCCTGCAATTAATGGCGACAAGGCATTTGATTATGAGACATATGAATCTGAACAACAATCATTGAATACCGTAAATTGCTAAAGACTTTAAGTTAATATCTTTACCTGTGCTTCTGCCCCTCCCTCTTTTTTTAACGGCGCCCTGTAGTCTATTTTATTTGTATTTTACTAACAATCTACTTTTACTTATTCCTTACTAGATCGATCATGTTGCTGTAGCGCCCACTGTGTATGTTCACGTACTAGTGATAAATTATCATCACGCCGAGCTTGTAGAGCGTCAATAATCGTTTTGGATGAGGGCGCATTGCCTAGCCCTACTGATAAATTGCGTAACCACTGCTCATAGCCAATTCGTCGAATTGGACTGCCGGCAAGTTTAGTTTCAAATTCTGCCTTATTCCAACCAAATAACTCAACTAAAGATGCGTCATCCAACCCATTGCGTACGCTAAAATCAGTCTCGTCTGTAATCGAGGCGTATTTGTTCCAAGGGCAGATGAGCTGGCAATCATCACAGCCATACACTCTATTCCCAATTAAAGGACGCAAGGCTTCTGGGATGCTTCCTTTATGCTCAATAGTAAGGTAGGAGATACAGCGTCTTGCATCTAGTTGATAAGGCCCGATGATGGCCTGGGTAGGACAAATTTCTATGCATTTATTACAGGTGCCGCAGTGATCACTTGTGATACCATCAACGAGTAACGGTAAATCGGTATATAACTCACCCAGAAAAAACATTGATCCAGCCTCACGCGAAAGCAATAAAGTATGTTTTCCGCGCCAACCAAGTCCAGATTTCTGTGCCCATTCTACTTCCATTACCGGAGCGCTGTCAGTGAATACACGGTAATTAAAATTGCCTATCTCTGCACTAATTTTATCTGCAAACTTTTGTAAACGCTTGCGTAGCACTTTATGATAATCACGACCCAACGCATAGCGGGATATAAATGCTTTCTTCCCATCTTTTATAATTTCCCAGCTATTTCTTGTTTTAGGCGGCATATAGTTCATGCGCACTGATATTACTCTTAGCGTACCCGGTACAAGCTCTGTTGGACGAGTGCGACGAGTGCCATGTTTTGCCATATAATCCATACTGCCATGGTAATTTTTGCTTAACCAGTCATGCAAACCCAGCTCCACTTTTGACATATCGGTACTGGCATCGGCAATGCCAACACCTTGGAAACCAAGTTCTTTGCCCCATATTTTTATAGCAGCGGTTAATGAAGCGGGGTCTAATGACCAATTTTTAGGAAAGCTTTCTTGCATAATTTTAATTATCTTGGTCCTGTTATAACGCGCTATCTTGCGGACGAGATAGCAACTTTAGCGCTTGGAGGTGAATTTGTGTCAGCATTACATCCAGGTCTTGTTATCTTTTTAAGTGGCAATATTGGCGCAGGTAAAACTACACTTGTGCGCGGCATCTTGTATGGGTTGGGTTATCAGGGCAAAGTGAGAAGTCCTACATACAATCTAGTGCAACTTTATCAAATTTCTAGATTACACTTATATCACTTTGATTTCTATCGTTTCACCGATCCAATGGAATGGGAAGAAGCAGGTTTTCGTGAGTATTTTAATATTGATTCAATTTGTTTAATTGAATGGCCGGAAAAAGTGGGAAAATTGCTGCCAATAGCAGATCTGCAAATTTCTATTAATATCATCGAAACGGGCAGAAATATTGAAATTCTGGCAGGTACGGAGACAGGCAGACAATGTCTAGAACAGTGGCAAGCTTCAATTCATTATTAATTATATTAGTGATGAGTTGCTACGAACGTTTAATTTTATTAGTCATTTACATACTATCACTCCTATTAATGACTTTGTTCGGCAACGTTGTGCTTGCTGATACAAATATCAGCTCTGTTCGTGTCTGGCCAGCATCAGAGTACACGCGCCTTACTTTGGAATCAGCAACGCCCATTAAATACTCGCTCAGTTTAATTAAGAATCCGGATCGCGTGGTTTTGGACCTAGAAAATGTTGCGCTGAATCTAGAATTAAAAAGTCTTCCTAGTAAAATTAATGCAACCGATCCTTATATCCAAGCCCTGCGCATTGGAAATTTTAAGCCGGGTACATTGCGCTTGGTGCTAGATCTAAAAACCGAGGTTGTACCACAAGCATTTCTACTTAAGCCTGTGACGAACTACAGTTACCGCTTAGTGTTAGATATTTATCCCGCCATTCCATCTGATCCAATGATGGCATTACTTCAAAAAGAAAGAAATATAGCAACACAAACTAATATCGGTATTAGTACTAATAATATTGACGCCAAATTCCTCGAGAGAAATGACACAAGAAACGAGAATATTAGAAAAACTGAGCCAGAGGCGAATCGGTTGATTACCATTGTAATTGACCCGGGGCACGGTGGTGAAGATTCCGGTGCAATGAGTCGAAAGGGAACACAAGAAAAAGATATTACTCTGGCTATTGCTCGCAAACTCAAAGTAAAAATAGATGCAGAGTCTAACATGCGCGGGGCTTTGACGCGCGATGGAGATTACTTTATATCATTACCAATGCGTTTAGTAAAAGCACGACAGGTCAATGCGGACTTATTTGTATCAGTTCACGCCGATGCTTTTATTAAGCAACATGCTCGGGGATCTTCGGTGTTTGCGTTATCTGAATCAGGGGCCACTTCCGCTGCTGCAAGCTGGCTGGCCAAGAAAGAGAATGAAGCTGATTTAATTGGTGGCGTTAATTTAGATGTCAAAGATCATTACCTTAAACAAACTTTATTGGATCTATCGCAAACAGCAACAATTAATGACAGTCTAAGATTGGCTAAAGAAGTGCTATCGGAGATTAAAGAAGTCAATCAACTACATAAAAATGATGTTGAGCAGGCTGGATTTGCTGTGCTCAAATCTCCTGACATTCCTTCTATTTTAGTGGAAACTGCTTTTATCAGTAATCCAGATGAGGAGAGAAAACTGAAAAATCCTGTCTACCAAGATCAAATGGCCGAGGCAATACTTATTGGAATTAAAAGTTATTTTGCCAAGAATCCACCGTTATCACGCTCAAGATCAGTACAATTGGAATAATTATCTTTTCTTTATCCAGAATTCTCTTGCCTTAATAGACTGTTAGCCGTAACGATAGTCGGCACTCCATTGCGCCATCAAGGAGATCTAATAGTATCCACGGAGAATGTTTTATTCTGATATGATTTAACATAGATAAACAGTAGGGATTTACTCCGCGCTTAGTCATGAAAGTTGTCGTTGCCCAAATTAATTCCACAGTCGGCGATTTTGCTGGCAATGTCGCAAAAATTCTTGACTTTACTGAGTTAGCAAAAGGTAACGGCGCCACTCTAGTCATTACTCCAGAATTAGCTTTATCCGGTTATCCGCCAGAGGATTTATTTTTACAAGAAGGGTTTTATCTTGCCTGTCAGAATGCGCTTGCAGCTCTTGTAAAAAAAATAAATGGCATAACACTCTTAATAGGTCATCCGTATTTACTTGGCACCAATCTATATAGCGCCGTCTCCATAATAAATGACAGTAAAATTATAGTCACACATTATAAAAATAGACCTATAAAACCAAATTTCTTGGATCGACGGTATTGTTCCGAATCCGATTCAAATTTACACATGTTCAATCTTGAAGGGGCAAAGTTTGGCATCATCATTGGCGCCGATATGTGGCATGAAAGTGTTGCGAATGCTGCTAAAGAAGGGAAGGTAGACGTTTTATTGACGCTTAATGCCTCACGATATCACATTAACAAACAAGCGTCGCGCTATCAAATTATGCGTCAATATGTCAGCAGATCTAACGCTGCTCTTGTATATGCTAATTCGATAGGCGGCCAAGATGAGCTAGTTTTTGATGGCGCTTCCTTTGCCATGAATAACCAAGGGGAGCTGACTCATCAATTCGATGAATTTGTCGAAACGCTAGGTCTAGTCGAATTACAAAATAATATACCTGTTCAAGGAAAAATTATCCCATTAAAAATTCTGCAAGGAGCTGTTTATCAAGCATTGTGTCTCGGGGTAAAAGATTTTGTCTGCAAAAATAAATTTTCTGGGGTGCTTCTAGGGTTATCGGGGGGTGTTGATTCAGCTCTTACACTGGCAATCGCTGTTGATGCCTTAGGTGCTGATAAAGTATGGGCGGTAATGATGTCGTCAGAATATACTGCCGATATTAGTTTACAAGATGCACGCACGATGGCAAAAGAACTAGGTGTACGATACAGCGAATTCTCTATTAAACTAATTCTTGATCAGTTTCTAGGGATATTGCAGAATAAATTTGAAGGATCGCAGAAAGGCAAAGATGCAGACATCGCAGAAGAAAATTTGCAAGCACGTATACGTGGCACGTTTCTAATGACGTTATCCAATAAATATGGCTCTATTGTACTTACTACTAGTAATAAATCTGAAATAGCGGTGGGTTATTGCACACTATATGGCGATATGGCAGGCGGTCTTGCGGTACTCAAAGATATCTATAAAACCAGGGTGTACCAGCTTTGTCATTATCGCAATAGTCTGGGGAGAGTAATTCCAGAGCGCGTTATTCAACGCGCACCCTCTGCTGAGTTACGCCATAATCAGTTAGATCAGGACAGTTTGCCATCTTATGAAATACTCGATGGCATTATTGAAGCCTACGTAGAGAAGAATATGTCGCCGCATGAAATTATCAGTATGAACTATGCTGAAATTGATGTAAGGCAAGTTGTGGAACTTATTCATGCAAGTGAATTTAAGCGCCGTCAATCACCGATTGGTATTCATGTGACTGAACGCGGTTTCGACAGAGACCGGCATTATCCGATTACATCAAAATACAGGGATCGATTGTAGTAAACCACAATACAACATGGTCAAAGAATAGACTTTCTGTAATTAGTCTAGAAGTGAATGAGTTCATCTGATGTACTCTATTAGGATATTTAATTAAGGGCATACATTATGAGAAAAATAGAGGCGATCATTAAACCTTTTAAGCTTGATGAGGTACGTGAAGCGCTCGACGAAATTGGCGTGAATGGACTCACTGTTACAGAAGTAAAAGGTTTCGGTAGGCAAAAAGGTCACACTGAACTCTACCGTGGCGCAGAGTATGCAGTAGATTATTTGCCTAAAATGAAAATAGAAATAGTGGTGGCCGAGGCGCTTGTGGACGGCATTATTGAAACTATAATTAGGGTTGCACGTACCGGAAAGATAGGAGACGGGAAAATTTTTGTGACTCGTGTCGAGCAAGTAGTCAGAGTACGCACAGGAGAGACAGATGAAGCGGCTCTTTAATCTATAGCTGGCATTAGTTACTTCATACTTTCTTTATTTGGAGTTTTTTGTGCCCCCCCCCAGGATCTAGTCTATGAGTAACAAACACGCCACAAATAAAATTCTTTATCTAGCAACTGTTCTGCTGTATTCAATTATCAACAATGTTTGTGCTAATGATTTACCTGACTTGGGAGATGTGTCTCAAGCTTCTATTTCTCTACAAGAAGAGCGGCAACTCGGCTTACAAATAATGTCTGAAATTCGGACTGATAGTAGTTATCTTGATGACACCGAGATAACCGGTTATCTCACTAATTTAGGTAATAAACTTATCGCCGGATCTAGTGAAGCCAGGCCCGATCAGACATTTGAATTCTTTTCCCTGACGGACCCGTCAGTTAATGCATTCGCATTGCCTGGCGGATTCATGGGCTTTAATAGCGGTCTTATTATGACGGCTCAAAGTGAGTCAGAGTTAGCTGGTGTAATGGCCCATGAAATTTCACATGTCACACAAAAGCATCTTGCTCGCATGATCTCCACGCAGAAATATAGCATGGCGACCACCTTAGCATCATTAGCATTAGCGGTTCTGGCTTCACGTGCAAATTCACAAGCTGGAGCCGCTGTGATGGCAGTCACACAAGCCACTGCAATACAGTTACAACTAAATTTCACTCGTGACCATGAGAAAGAAGCTGACCGTATTGGGCTCAACGTATTGATTAACGCCGGATTCGATCCTCGTGGAATGTCAACATTCTTTGGGCGTCTCCAAACAATCGGGAGATTTCAGGACAACGGTGCGCCCTCTTATCTGCGCACCCACCCTCTTACCTTTGAGCGCATTGCAGATATTGATAATCGTATTCAAAATACCCTCTATCGCCAGGTTCCGGACAGTATTGATTTCCGACTTGTACGCGCCAAACTACGTGCTTCAGAGGGAAAAGCGAGGGATGCGGTAATGCATTTTGACGCTAACTTACGAGACAAGCGTTATAACGATGAAACCGTGGAGCGTTACGGACTAGTTAACGCCCTCCTGCGTGACGGAGATTTCGTACGCGCGAGCAAAGAATTAATGCTCCTATATGAATCTCCACAACCTGACTCTATAAACAAAAAATCTGGAAATCTTTATCTGGGAGTCCCCATCCGAGTTGAGCGCAAAGCATTAAAGTCTAATGCCATGATTGAAACTCTTTCGGCTCGCGTTAAGTTATCTACGGGAGAGATTGCTGAGGCTCTGGATATTTATCAGGCTGCACTACAAATTTATCCTCAACACCGGACGTTAATTTACGATTATGCTACCGCACTTTTACGAAATGGCCGGAAAAATGCAGCACTTAAATTTTTGAGTCAGGAATTACTGTCGGCTCCTAATGATGCACGCCTTTATAAATTACAAGCTCAAAGTTATGAAGCGCTTGGAAATAATATGCTACAACACCGTGCACAGGCTGAAGTTTATTTTCAACAGGGTGATCTGCACGCCGCTATTACTCAGTTAGAGACTGGACTAAAAACTGGTGATGGTGATTTTTATCAGATGTCAGGAATGGAAGCGCGTCTCAAGAAACTACGCGAGATAGCTGCCGACGGAAAGAAAAAAATCAAATTCTGGTAACTACGTGGCACCAGAAAATTTTTATTCACAAGATTCTGGACGGTATTTGCTGGGGATGGTCGGCAAACTGCCTTTTATTGCATTAATTGTGTGATCATCGCAAGCCCATGTCAGACCATTTGCCGTTGCTAGCGCTATGGTTTTATTTACTAGCCCGGTACTCACTCCGCTGGCATTAAACGTTGCCGTTACTTGAAAACCGAGGGCAAAAGTAGTTGGTGTAATACTGGCCACATGTTCGCTAGTTTGAACGGCAATCAGGGAATTAAATTCAGTTAGTGTTGGCCATATTTTCTGATCAAGGTAGAACCTAGTAACTATAATTTTTGCCGCGTTCATTAGGTCGACTGCTTCGGTGACTTGCTTCTGAGCAAGGTAATCTTGGTAAGTCTGCACCCCTGCTGCTGCGACAATACCAGCAATCGCAATTACAGTCATTTTTTCAATCAAAGTAGTGCCTTTCTTTTTCTGTTCTGCCATGATAAAAATCTCTACCCTTAAAATTTATTTAAGAACTCTGCATACTGATCAGTTTAGCGCAACTGGGACAGGTGTCTCTTATTGACATCATAGTAAGTAATATGATTTTTTTAATTCATGAGACGCGTACACTTAATCACTGCTATCGCTAACTGTTATTTAATCAACAGCACGGGTATTGTTGAGAGTTGTATGACTCTGCTGGCCACCGATCCCAGTAACAAACCCTTTACCGTTCCAGAGTCTATTGAACAAAGAATAATTTGATCGCACTGTTTCTCTTCAGCGTAGTGTACGATGCTTTCCGCAGGATTACCCACCATAATATAAGACTGCCAAGCAATACCAAATCGATCAAGATCATCACAAGCACTCTGTAGTTCTCTGGCACCCTCTTCTTGGTGATACTGCTCAATGTTTTCTTTATCAATAAACATAAGGGCATTCCCGCGTAACGGGAGCTGCACATTTAACAAGTGAATTTCTGGCACTTCTTTGTACCAGTTAATTAGTTTGGTAAGGCCTGTAACCCCTTGCTTGGAGGTTTCAGACTCATTGACCGGCAACAAGAATTTTAGCATACCTGCCTCTCTTCAGAATAACATTTACAACTACGGTGGTTGTAATAGTTTGCTCGTATTGACGTCTAAATTATTCGCTCTGACAGGATTTTTTTAACTCTCTAACTGCCAACTGTTTGCCAGCGACAATGACTATTAATGCCCCAAGAATTGGGAGCAGCCAGTGTAAAAAAATCGCATTGCTATTAACCCATTCTTTGATTATTGCGTCGGTTACAATCATTGCACCCGCAATCCAACCAAGTAGTCCAGCACCAATAACAATAGCAACGGGGAAGCGATCCATAAGCTTCATCACGAATTTACTCCCCCAGACAATGATAGGCACACTAATTACCAGCCCAAAAATTACTAAACTCAAACTATCTTTGGCTGCTCCAGCAATAGCAATAACGTTATCCAGACTCATTACAGCATCGGCAATAATTATTGTCTTAATTGCAACTAGTAAAGTAGCATTAGCATTGATCTTATGTTTTCCGTTCTTGGGTTCTGGTTTCAGCAATTTAATTCCAATCCATACTAATAGGAGTGCGGCAACAATCTTCAAAAATGGGATCTTTAATAAAGAGAGAGCAAAGAAAACCATTACTACTCTTAGGCTAACGGCACCAAATACCCCCCAAAAAATTCCCTGATTACGTTGTTTTTCTGGCAAATGTCGACATGCAAGCGCAATTACAACCGCATTGTCGCCGCCTAACACAATATCAATAGCGATAATTTGTAATACTGCAATCCAGAATTGTGGGTCGACGATATCCATAGACTAATTTTTTAAAAAAACGAGGAGGCATTTAGTTTTATTAAAAATTAAATTGCTATTCTTTGTGCATACTAACAATTTCTGCATTTCTATCCTTGGTCTCAATAAACTGTAAGATTTCATTCTTGCGAGACATCGCATCTTGGTAACCTAGATTAATCAAATCTTGACAGAAAGATTGTTCAAATAACAGGTAACTTACTAGGGTCGAGTCAGCATAGCCTATTGCACCGATAGCACCGTACAACAAACGCATAAATCGTGGCAGAGTCTGTGTGTGACGTTCTGCAATTTTACCAATATCTTCACTGGGAGAAATCACCATTGACTGTATTGGACGCAATGGCGCGTTGCATTGCAGTGACTCTTTTGAGGCCAGTGAAATAGCTTGATTAATGCTCTGCAGGCGCTCTAGATCGTTATCTAGACTATCAAGGAGGGCGCTACTCATGAAATGCCCGATAACTCGAGCCAATGGCGGATAATTTTTGATTTTAGAGTCGGGTTGGATAGCGGTTCTATTTTGTGTGGTTATTATCATTACTCGCTCTGCACCCAGATGCAGAGCGGGACTAATAGGCGCAAACTGATGCATTGAACCATCGCAAAAATAGTTACTGTCTATCTTCTCTGCGGGAAAAATGAGAGGAATAGCGGAAGACGCTATTAGATGTTTGACGTCAATATGTACCGGAATTCCGGTGCGGCGGGCACGATCCCAAGGTATGATGGTATTGATACTTTGGTAGAATGTAACTGATTTCTCTGAAGAATAACTCCAAGCAGTAATGCTCAGACCATGCAAAGTACCGTTCTGAATGTTTTTTTGGATGTTGTGAAAAGGTAATATACGCTCAAGTAACTTTACTAATGGTGCGCTGTTTAGTAGAGAAACTGCATTATTTCTATGGAATAATAACGTCAACAACAAACGTATGCCATTGAGTAATACGCCTATAAAATCAGAGCGATAAACTTGATTAACATGAAGATTGCTCCACATACTCACTAAGTGCCTTACCCCTCTTTGGAAGTTCCCAGTCGAAGCTGCAAGGGCGGCGGCATTAATTGCCCCAGCAGAAGTACCACAGATAATTGAAAAAGGGCTACGCCTGCTTTCCGGTAGCATCGCGGCAATTGCTCTGAGTGCTCCAACTTGATAAGCAGCACGAGCACCTCCTCCAGTAAGAATGAGGCCAATCTTGGCTACTGATGGGGAGAGATTCGACTTATTCATATAGGGAATTATCCCGTTTCTATATTTCTAGTTCATTGCATAGAATAACAAAGCAATTATTCAGATGTTTAGTTAATTTTTTATTTTCTATAAAAATCTTGTAACAATATACCGTAGTTTAAAGCAGTGATGAGTGACGCAACTAAATAAATTATTCTGAGAAGACTGCAGTATATTGACCAATACTCTAACTTTGGTGCGTACTGTGGAAAATTCTTATTTTTTGACACGTGAAAGATATTTTCACTCTTAATATATTGTAGCGGCATACTTTAAGTATGCCGTATAAAAGTAACCGGTGTACAAGGTTAGAGTATTTTCTGCCTATTATGTGTTTTCATTTATCTAATGGCTTATGAATTGAAGATAGTTGTAAACTATAGCGGTCATGAAAAATAACTTTCGTACTGAGCTCTTCCCAGAGATCTCTCCTTATGCCAACGGAATGTTGCCACTTGATAATTTACACACCATGTATTGGGAGCAATCCGGCAATGAAACTGGCGTACCAGTATTATTTCTTCATGGTGGGCCTGGTGCAGGGTCATCCCCCGCTCATCGTTGTTTCTTTGATCCCGCTTATTATCGGATTGTTATTTATGATCAACGTGGGGCAGGTCGCTCTACTCCATTAGGAGAGATTCATAATAATACAACGCCTCATCTTATCGATGATATTGAGGTATTGCGCCAATATTTGGGTATCACAGAGTGGTTAGTGTTTGGAGGTTCTTGGGGAAGCACGCTGGCGTTAGCTTATAGCGAGACCTACCCGGCTCGCTGCCTGGGTCTAATTCTACGGGGTATTTTTCTCTGTCGTAAGAGTGAGATTGACTGGTTCTTATATGGTCTAAAAAATTTTTTTCCAGAGGCTTGGCACACTTTTGTCTCGCTCTTACCGTCATCGGAACGTGATAACATTCTTGCTGCTTACTATCGACGTCTTGTTCACCCAGAATATGTGGTACATATGCCAGCTGCCCTTGCTTGGAGTGTGTATGAAGGCTCTTGCTCAACCTTGTTGGCCAGCCCAGAAACTGTTGCCTATTTTACCAATGATGTCGTAGCTATAGGGCTCGCCCGCATAGAGGCGCATTATTTTAGTCACGAGATATTTCTGCCAAAAAATTCACTACTAGACAATATAAAAAAAATTCGTTCGATTCCCGCCGTCATCATACAAGGTCGTTATGATGCGGTGTGTCCGATTGTAAGTGCGAATGATCTGCATTGCGTTTGGCCTGAGGCACAATATATAGTTATTGCCGATGCTGGTCATTCTGCATGGGAACCAGGAATTCAAACAGAATTAATAAAAGCAACCGAAAGATTTAAAAACGGAAAATTTTAAACCCGGCCTATTTTTCTCCTACCATATTGCTTGGCTGCACCCAGATTTCAAATTGCTCTGCAGTGACATAACCGGATGCTACCGCTGCTTCTTTTAGCGTTATATTCTCTTGGTATGCTTTCTTGGCAATGTCTGCCGCTTTATCATAGCCTATGTGGGGATTAAGTGCCGTCACCAGCATTAAAGAGTTACGCATCAAACTATCAATATGTTCAATATTAGCTGTTATTCCCGCCACACAATTGTCATTGAAACTCATTATCCCATCTGAAAGCAGACGAACGCTTTGCAAGAAATTGTGAATCATGAGAGGCCTCATTGTATTGAGCTCAAAGTTTCCCATCGCCCCACCGATATTAATAGATACATCATTACCCATCACTTGGCAACACAACATAATTACGGCTTCTGCTTGAGTAGGGTTAGTCTTGCCAGGCATGATGGAGCTGCCCGGTTCATTTTCTGGGATTCTTAATTCACCAATACCACATCGAGGACCAGAAGAGAGCCAACGAATATCATTGGCAATCTTCATCAGAGATGCTGCTAAAGTTTTTAGCGCGCCGTGTGCGTTCACTAACGCATCACTAGCAGCAAGTGCTTCAAATTTATTAGGTGAGGTGACGAATGGTAAATTAGTTAACTTCGCTAATTCCTCTGCTACTCGTTTAGCAAATTCGGCATGGGTGTTAAGACCGGTACCTACGGCTGTGCCGCCCAGCGCCAATTCACAGAGATGAGGAAGCGATGAATTTAGATGCTCTAGTCCATGGTCTAATTGTGAAATATATCCAGAAAATTCTTGTCCCAGAGTAAGTGGTGTTGCATCTTGCAAATGAGTACGACCAATCTTGACAATATTAGAGAATTCTTTCTCTTTTATAGCGAGAGTCTGACGCAACTGAAAAATAGAAGGTTTTAGCTGATGTGTAATAGAATGCACTGCAGCTACATGCATAGCCGTCGGAAATACATCATTAGATGATTGCCCTTTATTTACATCATCGTTAGGATGAATTTTACGAGCCATGCCACGCTCGCCACCAAGTAATTCAGATGCTCGGTTAGCAAGAACCTCGTTCATGTTCATGTTGGTTTGAGTACCTGAACCAGTTTGCCAGATCACCAAGGGAAATTCATTTTTATGGTGGCCGCTAATTACTTCATCGGCAGCTTGTACGATAGCAGCAGCAGAGACTGCATTAAGCATATTTAAGTTGTGATTCGTACTAGCAGCGGCACGCTTTACTAAAGCAAGCGCATGAAGTAACGCAAAAGGCATACGCTCATTTGAAATTTTAAAGTTTTGTAAGGAGCGTTGTGTTTGGGCTCCCCACAATACATTGATGGGCACTTGCATTATACCCATAGTGTCTTTTTCATCACGGTAGGTCATAAGATTCCGAGCTAGAGAAGTGAAAGCATGAGTTAAGTATATTTAGACCGTTTGCTTGATTCAAGGATGAGTATTATTAAAGCAAGGACTGGCTATGACAAGAATAAAATAATCAGATACAGATTTCTGATAAATAGTCAGGGCAGCTTATCTCAAAAATTCTTGCTCAATCTCCTCCACAGTCACATGACGCACATCTTTACCTTTAACCATATAAATTACATACTCGGCTATATTTTTTGCATGATCTCCGATACGCTCAATGGCTTTTGCCGCAAATAAAGTTTCTATAGCGATAGAAATTTTGCGCGGGTCTTCCATCATGAAAGTGATGAGTTGGCGAATGATAGAACGAAATTCGTTATCTACTAATCTGTCTTGGCGAACAACCTGAACTGCTTCTGTTACATCAAGATGAACAAAAGCATCCAATGATTTATGCAACATCTCAAGTGCAATACTCGCAACATGCCTAATTTCGATAAAACTTGATTTTTGTACAAATTGACTATCGGCATATAACAGTTTCGCCATGCGGGCAATTTTTGTTGCTTCGTCCCCAATACGCTCTAAATCTGTAATAGTTTTAATAATCATCACGATCATACGTAAATCACCGGCAGTAGGTTGTCGGCGCGCAATAATTTGACTACAGATTTCATCTATTGATACTTCCATCATGTTAATAAGATGGTCATCTTTGATGATCTGTTCCATTAACGGTATGTCACCAGTAGTGAGTACCTTGATTGCAGAATTAAACTGCCCTTCAACTAATCCGCCCATTTTCAACACGCTCATTCGTACTGATTCAAGTTCGGCATCGAATTGTTTAGATGTGTGTTCATTAATCATCGAGTTTCTCACAAAAAATCTCTAAAGGCACTTATCCTACACATAAATTGTGACAATTATATTGCTATTTTGTTGCAACCGAGTTACTGCCCATGCTAGATAGTAATTTCTCTGACGCCATTATTGGTGCCAAGTAGTAGCAGATCGGCGCCACGTTTTGCAAATAAGCCACTGGTTACAACGCCGGTGATCTGATTAAGGATCATTTCTAGTTCGACTGGATTAAGAATTTGCAAACCATGAACGTCTAGAATCACATTACCATTGTCAGTTATGAATCCTTGACGCAGAACAGGGTGTCCACCTAATTGCACGATTGTACGTGCAACATGACTTTGCGCCATTGGAATAACCTCTACCGGCAAATGAAATTCGCCAAGTATTTTTACGAGCTTACTCTGATCAGCAATACAAATAAATATCTTTGCTACCGCGGCAACAATTTTTTCTCGTGTCAATGCTCCACCGCCGCCTTTTATCATTTGAAGGTTTTCAGTAACTTCATCCGCGCCATCTACATACACCGATAACTCATTTACATTGTTTAGATCCAATACTCTAATGCCATGACTCTTAAGGCGCCCGGCTGTCGAGTCAGAGCTTGCAACCGCGCCTTCAATTTTATGTTTAATCTTAGCCAATTCATCTATGAAGTAATTTGAGGTACTGCCAGTTCCCACACCCACGATGCTACCAATAGGAATATGCTGAATAGCTGCGCATGCAGCTGCTTGTTTTTGTTCATTCTGTATTTGTGTCATGGTGCTCCCATACAAATAAAATTATCCAACGATTGTTAGGATAAACCTATCTATAAACTTTAACAATTAACTCGTATGACAGATAGAATTCGCGATATGCTAAAATCACGTTTATGAAAAAAGATTACTTAGAAAAGATTCTTGCTTCTCGAGTTTACGATGTGGCAGAAGAAAGCTCGCTAGACTTTTTGCCTAACCTCTCTGCGCGCGTACGTAATCAATTGCTGCTAAAACGCGAGGACATGCAGCAGATATTCTCATTCAAGCTACGTGGTGCATACAATAAAATGGCCGGGCTATCGCCTGCTAAACTTAGGCGCGGTGTGGCGGCAGCCTCTGCGGGCAATCATGCACAGGGAGTAGCATTGGCAGCACAGAAACTCAATTGTCAAGCCACAATCGTGATGCCTATTACTACCCCGCAAATTAAGATACAAGCAGTTAAAGCACGTGGCGCGCGCATATTGTTGCATGGTGAATCCTACGATGATGCTTATGTTTATGCACGAAAATTTGCAATACAAAAAAACTTAACTTTTGTACATCCTTATGATGATCCGGATGTAATTGCAGGGCAGGGCACCATAGGCATGGAAATACTACATCAGTACACCGATCCAATTCACGCTATCTTTGTACCCGTAGGTGGTGGTGGGCTTATTGCCGGTATTGCCTCTTATGTAAAAAAATTGCGTCCAGAAATTAAAATTATTGGGGTCGAGCCTATTGATGCCGATGCCATGCATCGATCCTTAAAAGAAGGGCGACGGATTAAGCTTGATCAAGTGGGCTTATTCGCAGATGGCGTGGCATTAAAGCAAGTAGGTAAAGAAAATTTTCGCATCTGTCTCGAATTAGTAGATGAAATTATACTGGTCGATACGGACGCCATCTGTGCGGCAATTAAAGATGTATTTGAGGATACGCGTGCTATTTTGGAACCCTCTGGAGCGCTCTCTATTGCCGGAGCCAAAGCATATGTTCAGCGAGAAAAAATTCGCAACAAAACTTTGGTAACAATTGCCACTGGTGCCAACATGAATTTTGACCGCTTACGTCATATCTCCGAACGCGCGGAACTAGGCGAACAAAGGGAAGCAATAATATCTGTAACTATTCCAGAGAAGCCAGGCAGTTTCAAGAAATTTTGCGCCCTGTTAGGAATGAAGAGCATTACCGAATTTAACTATCGCTACGCTAACCCGAAAGAAGCGCATGTATTTGTTGGAATATCAATACGCAATCGTGATGAGGGGTTAAAGCTAATCAAAAGTTTAGAGAAAAAGGGTTTGCGCACTCTAGACCTCAGTGACAATGAAATGGCAAAGTTACATGTGCGTCACTTAGTTGGGGGTCATGCCAACGGAGTCAAAAACGAAATTCTCTACCGTTTTGAATTTCCTGATCGACCTGGTGCATTAATAAAATTTTTAAATAGTATGAATCATCACTGGAATATTAGCTTGTTTCATTATCGTAATCATGGTGCTGACTATGGTCGTGTATTGGTGGGCATGGAAGTACCTCCCAAAGAGCAAGATGATTTCAAGATTTTTTTAGATCGTCTTGGTTATCGTTACTGGGATGAAAGTGAGAATCCAGCGTACAAGATGTTTCTTGGTTAGAAAAATAAGCGGGCTTTACTTGTATGCGATCAGCAAACGCTGTATGTCTTTTTCCCTGCTATAGAAAATCGTGACTTTGCATTGCAGACCATAGGAAGATGGTTCATTTGCCTGCATGAGGTGTTATCGCACAAATAAACATCCATATAGTACAATTAATTTTATATATTAATCATGGTCCAAACAAATCTTTTGATATCTTATTTTCACGCACATAATCAAGTTCAAGTAGCCTCGTATACTCATAATTTAGATATTACATCCATCTGCATCGCAGACAGTATGCACTTTATCAGCCTGTGACAGTGTTGTGGCCTGTGTGGCCACAACACTCTCAGAAAGCAATGCTCCAATTGAAAATCCAAGCGTTAAATCACTTATATGGCCGAACTTATGTAAACGAACATGACCCGTTTTGTCAATTAGAATAAGGCTCGGGGTTCCCTGCATCTGATATGCGCGCATGGTTAATGGCAATCCATCTTTTTGATCATCGTATTTATCGATGCCAATCGGAAAACGCAGACGATATTCATGAACAAATACTTCAAGTGCGTCACGACCCATAACAGAATGATGCTCAAAAACAGTGTGCAATGCGATTACCGCAACTCTTGTTGGATCAAACTCTTCATAAACTCTTTGTACTTGTGGAATGCCAATTTGTACACAACCAGGGCAGAGCATTTGAAAAGAATGTAACACTACAACTTTGCCGCGCAATGAGGTGAGCGTGAGTGGTTCGGGTGTGTTGAGCCAGCCTGATGTTTTTAGCTCAGGAGCAATATCTTCGAGATCGCGAGTAATTGTTTCTACCATCTTTAATTGGCATGCCCAAGACAGAAAATTACGGTTGCAATTTGTAATATGGCCGTTACTGTATAACTATCTAGAGTTACGGTCAATTAACTACTAGGGTACAATTCTATTTCCTAATAAGATAATCATAGCGTAAACAATTTTGATTCAACTAACTCTTATTCGTCCCGATGATTGTCATGTACATTTGCGCGATGATAATCAAATGTGCTCGATTTTGCCAGATACTGTGCGACGTTTTGCGCGCGCCATTGTTATGCCTAATCTCAAGCTACCAGTATCGACAACAGAGTTAGCGCTAGCATACCGCAAACGTATTTATTCCGCTTTGCCAGTGGCTATGAAGGGTCACTTCACACCATTGATGACACTCTATCTTACTGATAATACCCCATCTTCAGAAATTATCAGGGCCAAGGAGAGTGGTGCAGTACATGGCATAAAGTTTTATCCTGCTGGCGCTACTACGCACTCTAATTCTGGCGTTACTGATATTACCAAATGTTACAGCACTCTCGAAACAATGGAACGAGCAGATATGCCACTATTGGTACATGGCGAAGTGACTGATCCAGAAACAGATATATTCGATAGGGAAAAAATTTTCATCGATAAAGTATTAATTCCTGTAATAAAACGTTTCCAGAAACTGCGAATTGTATTTGAACACATCACCACCAAAGAAGCTGTGGAATTTGTCAAGGAAACATCGAACAACATTGGTGCAACCATCACTGCTCATCACATGCTACTGAACCGTAACGCGATGTTTAATAGTGGTATTCGCCCACATCATTACTGTTTGCCGGTATTGAAACATGAGACTCATCGTCGCGCTCTGATTGAGGCAGCGATTAGCGAAAATCCTAAATTTTTTCTTGGCACCGACAGCGCCCCCCATTCTAAATTTACGAAAGAAACCGCTTGTGGTTGTGCAGGCATTTATACTTCACATGCTGCTATCGAGCTTTATGCAGAAGTTTTTGAACAGGCAAACGCTCTAGAAAAACTAGAAGCGTTTGCTAGTTTTTACGGGGCAGATTTTTATAAGATGCCACGCAATAAAGATACTATTTCTATGATTAAAGAAAATTGGAATGCACCTGCGCAAATAGATTTTTCAGGAGAGGCGTTAATTCCATTTCGAGCTAATGAGGTTGTAACTTGGAAGATGACTGATTAGAGTATCTTGTGTGCAGTAAATTCAAAGGCCTTGTCATGCACGTAGACAAGTTTGCATTCTTCTATATATTTAGCATCGTGAACTCTTCCGCCTTTAATGTAACCCGTTTGGCCCTTATTTAAGAAGATACGATCTTTATCAGGAACAAGTTTACCCGATTCTTCAATGAAGAACTGAATCGACATTTTTCCCTCGATGACAACAGTCATGTCATCACCAGGATGGGAATGTGGTGGCTCTTCCGAACCAGCCACCCATCTCTCTAGCATCACTTCCACCCCATTGGGGTTACTTGGAAAGGTTGTTCTAAGAGTGAACCCATCTGGAGTATTTGGCAGCGAAACATGATTGCCCCAGATAGCACTGGTTTCAGAAGTAACCTCTTTATTCTTATTAACATCTTCTTTTGCCATAAGTATTTCCCCTATAAAGTTTGCCTCATTAAATACTAAGGCGATGAAATGAGGCTAAATTTGCTTCTAAGTATACCAATGTTATAAAGTTATTTCTTAATAAATAATAATGTTCTGAATAAATAAACTTCGTTGAGAAAGTTACAAGAAGAGTGATATTAATTAAGTACTGCAGTCTAAAATTTATGCACTATTAGTGATCTCGTTGTAAATTAGTGCGTGCGTCCAATCATAAAATATCCAGGAGTTTTATCTTATGAAAGCAATTCTATGCAAAGAATGGGGGCCTCCTGAAAATCTAGTAATCGAGAACATCCCTTCTCTTAAGATTCGTAAAGGAGAGGCGGTCATTAGTGTCATGGCCTGTGGTGTCAACTTTCCAGATACTTTAATTATCCAGGGCAAGTATCAATTTAAACCGCAGCTGCCTTTCTCACCCGGGGGTGAAGTAGCGGGCGTCATTAAAGAATTAGATACGACGGTTACCGGAATGAAAATAGGTGACCGTGTTATCGCTTTGACTGGTTGGGGTGGTTTTGCTGAGGAGGTGCTGATACCTGTAGACAGAATCATTCCTATACCAAAAAATATAGATTTTAATACTGCTTCAGTTTTTCTCATGACATATGGGACTTCATATCATGCCCTTAAGCATCGAGCCAAATTGAACTCAAAAGAAACATTATTGGTTCTAGGTGGCTCTGGTGGAATAGGGTTAGCCGCAATAGAAATTGGCAAAGTGATGGGCGCGCGAGTTATTGCTGCCGCCTCATCTGATGAAAAATTAACAATCTGTAAAGAGCATGGCGCAGACGAGCTAATTAACTACTCTACTCAGAATCTACGTTCGCGCATTAGCGAAATTACTGATGGTCAAGGTGTAGATGTTGTCTGCGACCCTGTTGGCGGCAATCTCACTGAATTAGCATTGCGTTCAACTGGCTGGAAAGGTCGGTTTTTAATAATAGGCTTTGCAAGTGGTGTAATTCCTAAAATTCCACTTAATCTCCCCCTTCTTAAAGGTATTTCAGTTATTGGGGTTTTTTGGAGTGACTTTACTCGGCGAGAGAAAGAGAAAAGCACTTACGCATTACGCGAACTAATCGCTTTGCTTGAGCAAGGAAAATTTAGGCCCTTGGTCTCAGCAATTTATCCTTTAGAACAGGCAGCACAAGCACTTAATGACATACTACAACGCAGGGTGAAAGGGAAGATTGTACTGATACCATGAAGCTGTCAAAAAAGATTTTCGTTAAATCAATTAGAAAAAAATTCTTAGCTTACTCTACTAGAGAAATTCTGTTTTCTATTGCTCCAGACTAACATCCACAAGCCAATCACAATCATTGGCAGTGATAGCCATTGGCCCATACTAATACCTAATGTTAATATGCCTATAAACCCATCTTCGGGCTCACGAAAAAATTCAGCTGCTGAGCGAAGTACGCCATAACCAATTAGAAACATGCCTGAGACGGCTCCAACTGGTCTTGATTTGGTCGAATAAACCCACAATAAGATAAAGAAAACCACCCCCTCTAACAAAAATTCATAAAGCTGAGAGGGGTGACGTGCGAGGGCATCTACGTTTGGAAAAATCATGCCCCAAGATATTTCCGTAGGACGTCCCCATAATTCGGCATTGATAAAATTTCCAATACGCCCTGCACCCAGTCCTAATGGTACCAATGGTGCGATAAAATCTGTCACAGCAAGCCACTTTAATTTGTACTTATGGGCCAAGAAAGCCATTGCAGTTATCACGCCAAGGAAGCCACCATGAAAAGACATGCCGCCTTTCCATACCGCGAAGATCTCTAATGGCTGTTGCAAATAATAACTAAATTGATAAAATAGAACGTGGCCTAAACGACCACCCAGCATCACCCCCAACACACCATAAAATAATATATCGTCAAGCACAATATTGTTCAAAAACTTATATGGGCCATGCTTAATCCGGTGACGCCCTAGTACTATGAACAAGGTGAATCCAATCAAGTACATGAGTCCGTACCAACGAATAGATAAAGGGCCCAGGTAGATAGCGACAGGATCAAATTGCGGGTGAACAAACATAGATTGTCTTTTTTTACGGTAAAATATAGATTATACGGCAATCATGCTCCTTATAAAGCAACGGGTGCGATGGGACTATTTTTAGTCATGGATCTTTGATACTTCTCAGGAGTGGTCATGTCAAATAACAAACGCAGTCAGATTATTACTCAGGGTGTGCAAAGATCTCCTAATCGAGCCATGTTAAGGGCGTTAGGATTCGGTGAAAAAGACTTCGATAAACCTATCGTTGGTATTGCTAATGGTTTTTCTACTATCACGCCTTGCAATATGGGCCTGAATGAATTGGCGCTTAATGCTGAAAATGCGCTAAAGAGGGCCGGTGCAATGCCTCAAATATTTGGGACTATAACCGTGTCTGATGGGATATCCATGGGTACCGAGGGCATGAAATACTCGTTGGTATCGCGTGAAGTAATTGCGGATTCGATTGAGACTGCGGTACAAGCTGCAAATATGGATGGAGTAATCGCAATTGGTGGCTGTGACAAGAATATGCCTGGTGCAATGATTGCAATAGCGCGTATGAATATTCCAGCTATTTTTGTTTATGGTGGCACGATTAAACCTGGTCGTTATAAAGGGCAAGATCTAACCATTGTTAGCGCTTTCGAAGCAGTTGGGCAATACACTGCACATAAGATAAATGAAAAAGAATTGTTAGAGGTGGAGCGCCATGCTTGTCCAGGCGCAGGCTCATGTGGCGGCATGTTTACTGCTAATACTATGTCATCGGCATTTGAAGCTATGGGGATGAGCTTGCCTTATTCTTCAACAATGGCGGCAGAAGATGATGAGAAACGTGTGAGCGCCACAAATTCAGCTGAAACTCTGATTCATGCTATTAAACAACAAATCTTGCCTCGTAACATCATCACTAGAAAATCAATTGAAAATGCCATTGCTGTAATTATGGCGATAGGTGGATCAACCAATGCAGTATTGCATTTTCTAGCTATTGCTCACTCAGCCGAAGTGGAACTTACTATTGATGACTTCGAGAATATACGTAAAAAAGTACCGGTCTTATGTGATTTGAAACCTTCTGGGCGTTATGTTACCACTGATTTTCACCAAGCAGGAGGCGTTCCTCAGGTAATGAGCATACTACTTGAGCACGGTTTGTTGCATGGTGATTGCCTAACTATTAGTGGTGAAACCATTGCTGAAATATTGCAAAATATCCCTAAAATCCCACGCAAAAATCAAAATATTATACGACCATGGGATAATCCCATATACGCACAAGGACATCTCGCCATACTGAAGGGGAATCTCTCAACTGAGGGTTGCGTGGCTAAGATAACCGGGATAAAAAATCTAGAAATAACTGGTCCAGCAAGGGTATTTGAATCAGAAGAAACTTGTATGGCGGCAATACTTTCTCGTCAGATACGCCCAGGTGATGTGGTGGTGATACGTTATGAGGGTCCAAAAGGAGGGCCCGGTATGCGAGAAATGCTTTCGCCTACCTCCGCGCTTATTGGTGAAGGATTGGGAGACTCTGTTGGGCTTATCACTGACGGACGTTTCTCTGGGGGTACTTATGGTATGGTCGTCGGACATGTCGCGCCTGAGGCCTTTGTTGGCGGAACCATTGCGCTAGTGTACGAGGGAGACTCAATCACCATAGATGCGGAACATAAATTACTACAGTTAAATGTTTCTGAAAGCGAACTTGCTGACCGTCGTGCTAAATGGCGGCCACCAGAACTTCGTTATACACGAGGGGTGCTAGCAAAGTATGTGAAACTAGTCTCTACCGCTAGTCAGGGAGCAATAACGGATTGATTTATGGCCCCTATAGAACTAAAAGTTTATGTCTAATCAGCTGGCTGGCGAAACTAGCCCTTACCTTCTGCAGCATGCCAATAACCCTGTAAACTGGTATCCATGGGGAGAAATGGCCTTGGCATTGGCTCATAAAGAAAATAAACCGATACTTCTCTCCATAGGTTATTCCGCCTGTCATTGGTGTCATGTTATGGCACATGAATCCTTTGAAGACACAGCAATTGCGGCGGCAATGAACCAGCATTTTATTAATATCAAAGTAGATCGCGAAGAACGTCCAGACCTTGATCAGATTTATCAAGCGGCCCATTACATGTTAACCAAGCGTAATGGCGGCTGGCCATTAACCTTATTTCTTACTCCAGACCAAAAACCATTTTTTGGCGGCACTTATTTTCCCAAAACATCGCGTCATGGCTTACCGGGTTTCCTTGATTTACTGCCTCGTGTTGCTAAGACATATTATATTCGTGGTGCGGAAATAGAACAACAAAGCGCATCTTTGCTAGAGGCATTTGTTAATACGCTGCCACTAAAAAGTATGGTTTCCCCTGAACTCTCAGAAAAGCCCATAAAAAAAGCTCTTGCTGAAATTAGCGAAAGATTTGATCCGGTATATGGCGGTTTTGGTGATGCCCCAAAATTTTTTCATCCTACAGAATTAGAGTTATGTTTGCGACATCACTATATCTCAGAGAAGAAAGAAGTTCTTCTAATGGTATCTTATACACTTGAAAAGATGGCAAATGGTGGTATCTACGATCAAATTGGCGGTGGTTTTTATCGTTATAGTACAGATCAACATTGGGGTATTCCTCATTTCGAGAAGATGCTTTATGACAATGGGCCACTGTTACGACTATATGCTAATACTTGGCTGATTACAGGTGATCCGCTGTTCAAAAAGATCGCCGAAGAAACTGCGGAATGGGTGATACGTGAGATGCAATCACCAAATAACACAGCGAGTGGTTACTATTCAACAATAGATGCTGATTCGGAACACGAAGAAGGGAAATTTTATGTGTGGAACCGTGATCAGATAATAAACGTTCTAACTCAAGAAGAATATGCAGTAGTTGCGCCCCACTATGGTCTTGAGCGCCCCCCTAACTTTGAGCGCGAGCATTGGAATCTAGAAGTTGTCCAGCCTCTTGTAGAAATAGCTCAGATTATTGATGTAGCCGAGGCGAATGTACACCAAAACCTTACATCAGCGCGTAAAAAACTATTTATTGAGCGTGAGTTACGCATACGCCCATTTCGAGATGAGAAAATCCTTACTGGCTGGAATGGATTAATGATTAAAGGAATGGCTAATGCAGGTCGTATTTTTAAACGTGGAGACTGGATACGTTCAGCCATGCTTTCAGTAGATTTTATTCAGTCTGAGTTATGGAAAGATGGTTGTCTTTTTGCGTCTTATAAAGATGATAAGGTGCATCTCAAAGCTTACCTTGACGATTATGCATTTATGTTGGATAGCTTGCTGGAATTGATGCAGGCGGAGTTCCGTCAGACCGATTTGAATTTTGCGGTAGCCTTAGCTGAAACATTATTAGAGAAATTTGAAGATAAGGAAGCCGGTGGATTTTTCTTTACTAGTCACGATCACGAAAAACTCATACATCGCCCAAAATCAAGTCACGATAATGCTACACCTGCCGGTAACGGAGTAGCGGCATACGCTCTGCAGCGACTTGGGCATATAGTCGGCGAGTCTCGCTACCTACAAGCGGCGGAAAGTACGTTGAGTTTATTTTATTCTGCCATGTCTCGTCACGCGAGTCCTCATTGCAGTTTATTGATGGCGCTGGAAGAAATACTTACCCCGCCACAAATTATTATTCTTACAGGTCAGATTTCTATTCTTAAGGAGTGGCAAAGCGCATTACAACACAGTACACCTCGCGCTATTGTAATTGCTCTGCCAGCAGGGCTTATTGGCATGCCACCGAGTCTTCATAAAATCCAATCACCTGGTACGCTTGCCAGTGCTTGGGTCTGTCAAGGCACTGTATGTCTACCAGAAATCTTTAGTTTAGAAGAATTACAGCACACATGTAAGTTTCAGGATAAAATAGCGCCTTCTTTGTTACTTTAATTAAGGATGGGTAAATATGAAAGCTGTTTGGATAGGAATAATCGGAGTTTCGGCCTTGCTTCTGACGGGTGTCGTACAAGCTGATCAAAATCTAGCTCAGAGTAGTGGTTGTCTGAACTGCCATATGGTTGATAAAAAAATGGTAGGGCCTGGATTCAAAGATATCGCGGCTAAATATCGGGGCGATGCCGGAGCTGAAGCCAGTCTACATGGGAAAGTGAAGAATGGAACCAAGGGAGTTTGGGGCCCCATCCCAATGCCTGCAAATACAGGCGTTAGTGACGATAACATTAAGATTCTAGTGAAATGGATTCTAGCACTTAAGTAAACTTAATAGATCAATAAAAAAGCTGACGCATTAACGTGTGTCAGCTTTTTTATTTCAGAAGGAAAAAGAAGGGGGCTATTCTGGATATTGACCTATCTCAGTCGATGGCTAATTTTATGATAGATGCTCTTTTTGGTAGAATCTTATTCTCAAGGCAGTATAAGACCGGTCAACAAGAGAAAGGGGCGGCATGAAAACGTACATTAGGTGGGGCAACGGGGTGAGTTTCTTAGGCGAAACGGAAAGTGGTCACACCATTTTAATGGACGGTCCGCCAGAAGCGGGGGGGGGAAATGCGGGGCCGCGTCCAATGGAACTGTTGCTGATGGGAACTGGCGGTTGTACCGCTTTTGACGTAATGTTGATTTTAAAGAAAAAACGTCAAGAAATCAGTGATTGCAGGGTAGAAATTGATGCAAAGCGAGCCGAAAAAGATCCTAAAGTATTCACCCATATTCACTGTCATTTTATTCTGACCGGAACAAACCTAAAACCAAAACAAGTAGAGCAGGCAATTAATTTATCTGCGGAAAAATACTGTTCGGCTTCAATTATGCTTGGAAAAACAGCAAAGATTACTCATGATTTCGAAATCATTGAAAGGTAAATTCTTAAATCCAATACGCTGTTCGAGTCATTACTCTGGAGCCCAGTTTCATTGCTAATTGAATTGGCATTGGTAATTTTACGCCGCCATGAGATTCGGCCATGGCAGCGTGACTCGCCTCGTCGGTTTGCATCTGTGTAACAATAGCGCGACTTTTTTTATCGTGATGTGATAATTGATCTAAATGCTCAGTTAAATGAATCTCTACTTGGTTCTCGGTTTCAGCAAGAAAACCCAAATTCCATTTATCCCCAACCATGCCAACCACCAGACCAATAGCAAATGATCCGCTATACCATAAAGGATTCAATAGACTTTTTCGCCCATTCAATTCTGTAATGCGTTGCTCGGTCCAAGCGAGATGTTCTGTTTCTTCGTACGCAGCCTGAGCTAATACAGCTTGCACTTCTTTATTGCGTGCAGTAAAAGCTTGGCCTTGATATAACGCTTGCGCACAAATTTCACCGGTATGGTTAACACGCATCATAGCCGCAGATTTACTTTTTTCTGCATCCGTCATCAACTCCGTCTCTGGTAGATTGTCTCCAGGAACTGGGCGCAGTGTTTGTGGGGAAGACAGGAGCGTACGCAGTGCGTTGTCGAATCCAATTATAAGTTTGTCAATATCGATCATCGAGATGTTGTTTTTAAATAACAGGATTAAGGTCGCATACTTATCTGTCTAGCTAACAGCGTTACTGGATGCATTGATTTAATTTTTGGTTCTGTGCCACGTAACGCACTGGCAATATACATTGCACAGCCTAAATTTGAAGTTGCTAAATACTGTGCACCGCTATTGCTCAATGCTGCTATCTTATCATTTAGTAATGTTCTTGACATCTCTGGTTGGTCGAGGAAGTATGTTCCGGCCGCTCCGCAGCATTGATCATTGCCTGGGAGAGGAACAACATGCGCGCCAGGAATAAGTTTCAGCAATGTATAAGGGTGTTTCTCGCCGCGCAGTACATTACGTAAAGTGCACGGATCATGCACCGCGACTTTATATGGCAAGGGTGCTACCGTCAACCTCTCCCATCCTTCTGCGGTAACTAGAAATTCATTGATGTCTATAACTTTAACCGAAAGATCAGAGCAATGCTCTGTGAGTTGTGTACCGCAACCTGATGCAGTGGTGATAATCACTTGTAAATTATTTAACTCATTAAATGCTGCTGCATTCTGTTTCGCCAGATACGCCGCTGTTCTTTTGTCGCCGCCATGTTGATGTATTGCTCCACAACAGGTCTGTGTGAGCGGCACATGCACTGTATAGCCTAAACAGTTAAGTGTAAATATTGTTGCATTGAGAGTTGTAGTATCCGTTATTCTGGCCACGCAGCCAAGAAATAATCCAACCTCACCATGCACTTTCCCGGTTGCAGGGTAAATTGTGCGCCATGATTTGATTGAATTTTTCTCATTGGGCGCAAAACGAAGTGTATCAACATCAGGCAACTGTGCCTCTAATAAAGCAAGTTTTGTTTTTCCCAAGAGGTTGTATTTTCTCAGCAATTTCTGCAAACCACTTCCTTGGTAAAAATGTAAAAATGAGCGCAACGTATCGAAACGATTTGGTTTAGCGATTAGTTCATTTTCTATTAATACTCGAGACCAAGACTTTCTAATGATACTTTCATTTTTTAACAAAGGAGATGGCGACTCAGCAAGCATGGTACGTGCGTCATTAATCAGGCTGCCATACGCTACATGATTTGGACAGACTGCTTCACAAGCACGACAAGTTAAACAGCGGTCTATATGCAGAGCAAAGCATTCGTTCATCGGAATACGTCCGCTTGCCACTCCACTCATAAGAGCAATGCGTCCACGTGGTGAATCAGCTTCTGACATAGTTATGCGGTAAGTGGGGCACTGTGGCAGACAAAGACCACAAGCAACGCATCGATCAGCTTCTGCGAGCATTGAATTGAGGGAGAAATCGGGTGAGGAGCTAACAGACTCTATGATTGCCTTTGTCGAAAAAAATTCAAAATAAACTTTCTTTGTGAGTAATCCTATAAATTCTACAGGTCTCTTTAGAGTCTACCTGTAAAAAAATACAAAAGGTAGTAGAGGTATCTGATACAGTTTAAAAGTAAGGCATTTTTACTCTGATTTTTTAAATGTCTCGGAAAACTTTCTTTCTGTATTTTAATAACTTATTGCGCCTAGTTTGGCCTAAATTTAACAACCAGCATGCCTTTATTCTCAAAAAAATATCTGCTCGATATTCTTCTTAGAAAAAAATCTGGGATAATCCTACTCGTTGTGTTCTTTAGCAACCTTCTTATGCCTATGACGGCATTCTCCCAAAGTAACATTAATCTTGAATTTAGAAACAAAGATCAGCCTACAAAGACTTTGACTTTAATTGATCTTGGCATTATCGCCGCGCCAGTTTTAGTAAAAATTTTTGAGGTGCATGAGAATAGAAATCGTGTCTATAAAGCCTACTCGGCCCAGGTGGTTTTTGACGAGGTATTTGGTAAGGCCTGGAGAGAAGCGGGGGAGATCTTATTTACGTGTACTGATGGGTATCAGCCAAGTATACCGGTAGCAAAATTCTTGACTCACAATGCATATTTTGCATTTGCCCAAGAGGATGACTCACTGTTTATAGTAATAAATGCACTACAGAACAATGAGATTGTCCAGCTTGGACCACTCTACTTAGTTTGGGACAATATCAATTCTAAAGAATTACTTGATGATGGCGCATCTTATATGCCCTATCAAATAAGAGAGATTGAGCTTACAGTTTTTGCATCTCGTTTTCCAAATTTAGCACCTCCAAAAAAAGCATCATTAGAAGCGAGGCGTGGTTTCTTGCACTTCCGTAAACACTGCATGGCATGCCATACGATTAATGACGAGGGTGGCGGTAAAGCAACAGAGCTAAACTACCCAGTAAGTGTAGTTGAACGCATGCCATTTAAACACCTAATACGCTGGATTGGAAACCCATCGAGCATGCGATATAACACAGTTATGCCGGGACTTGCAAAAGAGACTCCAAACAGACAGAAGGTTATAAGTGAAATTATTAGTTATCTTAGAGCGATGAGTAAAGTAAAATATGTTCCAAATAAAGGACTCTAAATACGATGTGTGGTTTCTCACCCAATCCTCTGTCGTAACTGTTAGACGCCGATCTAGTTTAATGTCATCGGTAGCAAATTTCTTGATCACTTGATAAAATTGATTATTTCTATCTAATTGATCGCCTCCACCACTACATTTAGGATCATTCATGCTCACTAGAAACTTTTACCCTGAAAAAAAGATTAATACTTTTTATCCGCCTCAACGCATTTTGATGGGGCCCGGACCATCAGACACCCATCCTCGCGTGTTATCTGCTATGGCTCGCCCAACTCTTGGCCATCTAGACCCTGTTTTTACAGATATGATGGAAGAATTGAAAAGTCTACTTCGTTACTCCTTTCAAACTAAGAATTTATTAACTTTCCCAGTCTCGGGTCCCGGCTCAGTCGGAATGGAGATGTGTTTTGTTAATATGATTAACCCCGGTGATAAAGTACTTGTATGTCGTAATGGCGTCTTTGGATCTCGCATGATCGAAAACGTACAGCGCTGTGGTGGCGTGGCTATTATAGTAGATAATAAATGGGGAGAGCCTGTAGATCCACAGAAAGTAGAAGATATGCTCAAGCATAATCCCGATACAAAAATTGTCGCTTTTGTGCATGCCGAGACATCTACTGGGGCCCTATCAGATGCAAAAACACTCTGCGAAATTGCCCGTTACCATGACTGTCTTACTATTGTAGATTCAGTTACTTCGCTTGGTGGATCGCCTCTTAAAGTCGATGAGTGGAATATTGATGCAATTTATTCTGGTAGCCAAAAGTGTCTATCTTGCCCGCCAGGGCTATCTCCTGTAAGTTTCTCGGAACGAACAGTGGAATTAGTTAAGAATCGCAAGGGGAAAGTACAAAGCTGGTTCATGGATTTAAATCTATTGCTGGGTTACTGGGGAACCACCCGAACTTATCACCATACCGCACCAACCAACGCACTCTATGCTCTACACGAATCTCTGTTTATGTTATACGAGGAAGGATTGGAGCATTCTTGGGCGCGTCATCAACGCAATCATAAAGCATTAAAAGCAGGATTAGAAACCTTTGGCACTAAATTCTTAGTAGACGAGAAATACCGCCTACCACAACTAAATGCGGTGTATGTACCAACTGGTGTGGATGAAAAAGAAGTCCGCCGAAGACTGTTAGTTGAGTATAACCTTGAAATTGGCGCCGGCTTAGGTGATTTCTCTGGAAAAATATGGCGGTTTGGTTTAATGGGTTACTCAAGTAGAATAGAGAATGTAATGCTATGTCTAGGTGCACTAGAAACCGTACTCGCAGATATGGGTCTAAAGATTCAACCGGGTGCAGCAGAAGCAGCAGCACACCAAGTCTATGCGAACAGCCCATTAACATCAATGCCAGCAGAAGCACTAAATTGAAACATATTTAATTCTTATATGTCTTGAAAAAAACCGCTCCCCTTTGTTAATTCGTGGTGCAATTATTTCATTGTACCCAAAGGGGAGGTTAAATACCAAGAAGTGGCATGCCAACGCACAGGAGTAGACAGAAATAAGATAAAAGTTGATCCGGTATTTTATATAGAATAAAAATAATACTGAAATTATAATTTCAATCGTTGCCAGATAGTAGTTGTTAGCTCAGCCGAATTCAAAGTATAAAAGTGCAGGCCCGGCGCACCCGCTTTAAGTAATCGATCACATAAATCAGTCACCACATCTAGGCCAAATGCGCGAATTGATGCGCTATCATCTCCATAACCCTCAATTTTTTTTCTAATCCAGCGCGGAATCTCTGTACCACAAGCATCCGAAAATCTAGCTAACTGAGAGAATCTATTAATCGGCATGATTCCTGGGACAATGGGAATACTCACTCCCATTTTTTCGCAAGCATCCATAAAATTAAAATATGCATCTGCATTATAAAAATACTGGGTAATGGCAGAATTTGCCCCCGCTTCTACTTTCCGTTTAAAGTTAAACAAATCTGCCTCTGCCGAACGCGCTTGGGGATGATACTCTGGATAAGCGGCCACCTCGATATGAAACATATCATTAAATTCTTTGCGAATAAAAGTTACCAATTCGCTGGCATAACGAAATTCTCCTGTTTGCGCCATGCCAGATGGTAAATCACCCCGCAATGCAACGATACGACGAATCCCATTATCACGGTACTTTTGAAGCGTGATACGAATATTTTCATTGGTTGAACCAACACAGGAAAGATGTGGCGCTCCCACATATCCCTCAGCTTGAATCTCTAGAATCGTTTCAAGTGTACGATTCTGCGTAGACCCACCTGCGCCAAAAGTTACCGAGAAAAATTTGGGGCGAAGTTTTGCCAGCTGCTGACGAGCAGAGCGCAATCTTTCAATCCCTTCAGAAGTCTGTGGAGGAAAGAACTCAAAACTAAAGGTCGAACAAAGAGTTTTTTGCGCTTTCATCTCTTAAAGTTAAGAAAATACAAAAAATGAGAAGAGCGAGTATGTCTACTTAAATACTTGACGTGCGCTCTATGCCTAGAAATTAATACCGATACATCTCCGGTTTATACGGGCCGCTTTTATTTAGATTAAGATACTTTGCTTGTTCATCTGTTAATTCAGTGAGACTAACCCCAAGCTTTCCAATATGTAGTCGAGCAACTTTTTCATCTAGATGCTTGGGTAATACGTAGACATTCTTCTGATAATTGATCCCATTGGTCCAGAGTTCAATCTGCGCCAATACCTGATTGGTAAATGAATTAGACATAACAAACGAAGGGTGGCCGGTGCCGCAGCCTAAATTCACTAAACGTCCCTGAGCTAAAACAATAATTTTTCGGCCTGATGGAAAAATAACATGGTCTACCTGTGGTTTAATGTTGTCCCATTGATACTTCTGAATTGAAGCAATATCTATTTCAGAATCAAAGTGGCCAATATTGCAAACAATGGCCTGATTCTTCATTCTCAACATGTGGTCATGGGTAATAACACGTAAATTACCAGTGGCAGTAACAAAAATATCGGCTTGATCGCAGGCTTTGTCCATGGTAACTACACGGTAACCTTCCATCGCAGCCTGAAGTGCACAAATTGGATCTATTTCGGTAACCCATACGGTTGCTCCTAGACCACGTAAAGATTGAGCGCAGCCTTTCCCTACATCCCCATAACCACATACCAGTGCAATTTTTCCAGCAATCATTACATCGGTTGCACGTTTAATTCCATCTACTAAAGATTCCCGACAGCCGTAAAGATTATCGAATTTTGCCTTGGTAACCGAGTCATTAACGTTAAATGCCGGAAACGGCAACTCGTTCTTTTTCTGCATTTCGTACAAACGGTGAACACCGGTAGTGGTTTCCTCCGTCACTCCTCGAATATTAGCAAGATTCTTAGAATACCAACCCGGTCTAGCAACCAATCTTTTCTTGATTGCCGCAAATAAAGCATGCTCCTCTTCATTAGTAGGATGTGCAATAACTTCCGCATTCAGTTCCGCTTTGCTGCCGAGGATGATTAACAGTGTTGCGTCGCCGCCATCATCTAAAATCATATTGGGAGTGCCATCACTTGGCCACTCAAAAATACGGTGCGTATACTCCCAATAATCACTTAAAGATTCGCCCTTATAAGCAAATACAGGGATCCCCTCTTCCGCAATAGCTGCGGCTGCATGGTCTTGAGTAGAAAAAATGTTGCATGAAGCCCAACGTACTTCTGCGCCTAATACGATTAGGGTTTTGATCAATACTGCGGTCTGAATAGTCATATGCAAAGAGCCGGCAATACGTGCGCCTGCCAAGGGTTTTTGATTTACATACTCTTCACGAAGGGCCATGAGACCGGGCATCTCTGTTTCAGCGATAGCAATTTCTTTGCGCCCCCATTCTGCCAGGGACATATCTGCGACCTGATAATCAGTTAATTTGACACTATCAGAGTTAGCTATATTTTTCATAAAAAGAGATTTCCTTAAAAATAAAGAGGGTGTGCTTATCGTATACTTTTACTAGGGATTACAGGAATCTAATGTCTATTACAACGCTCTTCGACATAAAAACTAACTTAGGACAAGCTCCCAAGCTTGCTGGTATTTATATTTCTGTTCCACGCTCAATTTTCACATCAGCGCGAAGCTGTTCAGCTTTATCAGTAGATTCCCAAGTAAATTCAGGCTCATCTCGTCCAAAATGTCCATAAGCAGCAGTCTTAGCATAAATTGGGCGCAACAAATTAAGGGTGTGAATGATAGCACGTGGGCGCAAATCAAAATGACGACTAATTAACTCAGTAATCTTGTGATCAGAAATTCTCCCTGTACCAAAAGTATCGACTGCTAATGAAACCGGATGAGCTACGCCAATAGCATAGGCTATCTGTACTTCACATCTGCTAGCAATGCCGGCAGCAACAATATTTTTAGCGACGTAACGTCCAGCATACGCTGCCGAACGATCTACCTTAGATGGGTCTTTACCGGAGAAAGCGCCTCCGCCATGATGGGCTGTGCCGCCATAAGTATCCACAATGATCTTGCGGCCGGTTAATCCGCAATCTCCCATCGGTCCACCGACTACAAAACGTCCGGTGGGATTCACTAAGTACCGAGTGCTCTCACTTAACATATCTTTTGGGATAACTGATTTAATAATTTCCTCTATCACCGCTTCAGTCAGAATCGCCTGAGAAATGTCAGGGTGATGTTGAGTAGATACCACTATAGTTTCTATCCATTGTGGCTTACCGTTCAAATAACGTACTGACACTTGAGATTTTGCGTCAGGACGCAGCCATGGTAAACGACCATCCTTTCTCAGTTCTGCTTGTCGTTCCATTAGTCGATGGGCATAATAAATTGGCATCGGCATTAACTGTGGCGTTTCATCACAGGCGTAGCCAAACATAAGCCCCTGGTCCCCCGCCCCTTGGTCCATCTCCTCCTCTTTAGTACGATTCACTCCTTGAGCAATATCTGGCGATTGCTTATTGAATGCAGTTAACACCGCGCAAGTATTAAAATCAAAACCGATATCCGAGCTAACATAGCCAATACGCTTGATAGTTTCACGAGCAACCACGTTATAATCCACCGAAGCATGGGTAGTAATCTCACCCGACATAACAATCAATCCGGTACTACAGAGAGTTTCGCAGGCTACCCGCGCATTGTTATCTTGGGTTAAGATTGCATCTAGAACTGCGTCAGAAATCTGATCCGCCACTTTGTCTGGGTGGCCTTCAGATACAGATTCTGAAGTAAAAAGATAGCTTTTATTGTCCATATATAATGTAAATTAGTGTTAGAGAATGCTATGGTATCGAAATAGCTATTAGATCATTGCTTGTTATTAATTTTACAGCATGTGCTACGTTATATGTGTAATTCACGCTGACTAGGGTCAACAATGGGGCTTAGATTTACTAAAATGCATGGCTTAGGCAACGATTTTATCGTTATTGACTGCATCAATCAATCCGTGTCACTTAGTTCAAAACAATTATGCTCACTTGCAAATCGGCATTTTGGTGTCGGTTGTGATCAAATTCTGTTAGTAGAGACTGCTAAGGGTCATGCTGATTTCTGTTACCGCATTTTTAATGCTGACGGTGGGGAGGTAGAACAATGTGGTAATGGTGCACGTTGTTTTGCCCGTTATGTGCACTACCGAGGCATGACTCAAAAAAATGAAATCTGTGTGGAAACTCTTGGGGGATTGATCACTTTAAAACTAGAGCTTAGTGGAGAAGTCACTGTCAATATGGGAGTGCCTCAATTTGAACCACAAAAAATTCCTTTTATCGCTAAAGAACGTGCCTTGACTTACATGCTTGATATAAATAACAAGCAGATAGAAGTGAGCGTTCTCTCCATGGGCAACCCTCACGTGGTGCAAATAGTTTCAAATATAAATGATGCACCAGTGCTACTTGAGGGCGCTGCGATTGAATGCCACTCTCGCTTTCCTCAGCGAGTGAATGCAGGGTATATGCAAGTAATAAACCGCGAGCATATTCAGCTTCGAGTATATGAGCGTGGTGCAGGAGAAACGCTTGCCTGTGGCACGGGCGCTTGTGCTGCCGTGGTAACAGGAATTAATCATGGACTACTGGAATCAAGGGTTAAGGTTAGCACCCGCGGCGGTGATTTAATTATACTTTGGGAGGGACAATACCACCCAGTCTGGATGACTGGACCAGCGATTTTTGTATTTGATGGGGAAATTGAACTATAAAATTTAGTCAGGAGAAATATGAAATTTAACTCAGGGGAAGTGGCTCAATATCTTCGAGAAAATCCGCAATTCTTTGATGAACATGCCGACGCATTAGCCGATATTTATGTTTCCCACCCTCATGGTGGCAGAGCCATTTCCATCAGCGAGCGACAAATTGTCACATTACGAAATAAGAACCTTGCCTTACAAGAAGAATTACGTGGATTACTCAAGCTTGGCAGAGAAAATGATGCCATGAATGAAAAAATGCATCACCTAGCTATTGCACTATTTACTTCTACTGATATAAAAAATTTACTGTATGGGCTGAATCTGTCTCTGTGTAAGGATTTTTCAATGTCCCATGCAGTTCTGCGCTTATGGAATCTAGCCGGCTGCACTACAAATTTACCGGAATTTATCTCCACTGACAGCGCCATCCACATCGTTACTGAGAATCTACCGTGCCCCTATTGCGGTCCTAATCTAACCAAAGAAATCATGGATTGGTTCGGCGAAGAAGCTGCCCTCTTGCACTCATTTGCGATGATTCCACTACGAGCAGAAAAAACCATTGGTTTGTTGGTATTGGGAGATAAAGAGCCTCGACGATTTTATCTGGAGATGGGGACGCTTTACCTAAAGCGATTAGGGGATTTAATAAGCGCTGCTATCATGCGGCACATGCTCATTGAATAAAAGCATAATAATAGCTAACAAATAACAGGGGGAACATGACACTTAATGATAATCCGTTTTCGCTTGCTATCGCCTATATTAATCATCTCACCAATGAAAGAAGACTGTCGTTGCTGACCTGCAAAAGTTACTCACGTGATATTGCAGTTTTGTTGAAATTTACAAAAGGAACGCCGTTTGGCCAATTACAAAATCACCACATTCGTCGTACTATTGGTCAAATTCATAGCAAGGGACTTTCTGGCAGAAGCTTAGCAAGAATGCTCTCTGCCTGGCGCGGTTTTTACAATTATCTGGCACGCGATTATGGTTATAAACACAACCCTTGTAATGGATTGCGCGCCCCAAAATCACCAAGGGCTCTCCCTTCTATACTTTCTCCCGACGAAACTGCAAAATTATTAGAATTCCCAACTAATGACTTAATGGCTCTACGAGATAAGGCTATGTTTGAATTGCTTTACTCTTCTGGACTGCGATTAACAGAACTCGTTAACCTTAAACCTGCAGATCTAGATTTTTCCAACGAAACGGTTCTCCTTGTTGGAAAGGGTAACAAAACTCGTATCGTACCAGTCGGCAAACAAGCCATAGAAGCATTACGTGAATGGATGAAGCAACGTACGACATTAATAAAACCTGGAGAAGTTGCGCTATTCTTATCTCGGTATGGCAAAGGTATTAGTTCTCGATCAGTGGGCCAGCTCCTAAAAATTAGAGCCGCACAACAAGGCATTAGTACCAATGTTCATCCTCATATTTTGCGGCATTCATTTGCCTCACACTTACTACAGTCGAGCTCTGACCTACGAGCAGTACAAGAGATGTTGGGACATGCCAGCATCAGCACTACTCAAATTTATACCCATTTAGATTTTCAACACCTGGCAAAAATATATGATGCCACTCATCCGCGAGCAAAAAAGAAAAATTAGGGGCTTAAACTCGGCCTTTCTTGGCAAATTAGCGCTATAATTGCGTCTTCGTAACACTCTCAATCTAGCCCCATGCAGCAATTCCATGGCACCACCATACTTTCGACACGACGCGGTACACAAGTCGCACTTGGTGGCGACGGTCAAGTAACCCTGGGCACTATTATAGCTAAAGCGACCGCTCGCAAAGTACGTAGGCTCTACCATGACAAGATACTTGCTGGTTTTGCTGGCGGCACTGCCGATGCCTTCACTCTGTTTGAACGTTTTGAAGGTAAGCTTGAGAAACACCAAGGGCATCTTATGCGTTCCGCAGTAGAACTGGCAAAAGATTGGCGCACTGATCGCATTTTACGCCGGCTAGAGGCAATGCTGATTGTCGCGGACCGAGAGACTACTCTTATTGTCACTGGCTCAGGTGACGTGATTGAACCGGAATTAGGGCTCGCTGCCATTGGTAGCGGGGGCTCTTATGCTCACTCTGCCGCTCGAGCTCTTCTTGAGAATACCGATCTAACATCGTTAGAAATTGTCAAAAAATCACTCGCCATTGCAGGTGATATATGTATCTATACAAACCAGAACCACATCATTGAAGTCCTAGATTAACATCAAGAGACCGGTAAACGAGTAAATAAAATTTCTACTTATTTAAAATAAGGTATTACTTTTTTATCCGTCTTGTACCTCTCTTACCATAAAAATTTTTCTTAATAATCGCGCTCAAAAATTATGTCTCAAATGACTCCGCAAGAAATTGTTAATGAACTTAATAAGCATATCATTGGTCAAAATGCAGCCAAACGTGCCGTGGCCATCGCACTCAGAAATCGCTGGCGCAGGCAGCAAGTAAAAGATCCTTTGCGGCAAGAAATCACTCCAAAGAATATTTTAATGATTGGCCCAACCGGTGTTGGTAAAACTGAAATTGCTCGGCGCTTAGCTAAAATTTCCGATGCCCCGTTTATTAAAGTAGAGGCGACTAAATTTACTGAGGTGGGTTATGTTGGGCGTGATGTGGATTCTATTATTCGTGATTTAGTAGAATCTGCCATTAAACAATTACGCGAACAAGAAATTATTAACATGAAACATCGCGCTGAAGATTGTGCTGAAGAATGTATTCTTAATATTTTACTGCCATCTGCACGAGATTCAAACTTACAAACAGTGGGTGAAGAAAATGATAATGCCACGCGACAAAAATTCCGCAAGAAATTGCGAGAAGGCGAATTAAGCGACAAGGAAATTGAAATTGAGTTGTCAGAAACACGCGCCCAAATGGAAATCCTTGCCCCTCCTGGAATGGAAGATCTCACTGCACAAATTCAAGGTATGTTCCAAAATTTTGGCAAGGAAAAGAAAAAAACATATAAGCTAAAAATTCGAGAAGCGATGAAACTTATTACTGAAGAAGAAACCTTAAAACTAATCAATAACGAGGAATTAAAACTTCGTGCATTACAAAACGTTGAGCAAAATGGAATTGTATTTTTAGATGAGATAGATAAAATTATTGGTCGCTCTGAAACGTCAAATACAGATATATCTCGCCAAGGAGTGCAGCGTGACCTGCTGCCACTGGTAGAGGGCACCACTGTCTCTACTAAACATGGCATGATTAAAACTGATCACATTCTGTTTATTGCTAGCGGCGCATTTCATCTTGCAAAACCTTCTGATCTGATTCCTGAGTTGCAAGGACGTTTCCCAATTCGGGTTGAACTAGCAAATTTAAGTGCCGATGATTTCGTACAAATTCTTACTAATACTGACTCTTGTCTCACACATCAGTATGAGGCGCTCCTAAAAACCGAGGGAATTGAACTGGAATTCTTGCCCGATGCAATTAAACGCCTAGCAGAAATTACTTTCGCAGTTAATGAAAAAACTGAGAACATTGGTGCAAGACGCCTTTACACTGTAATGGAGAAACTTCTAGAAGAAATTTCTTTTGATGCTATAAAGTACAGTGGGGAAAAAGTTACAATTGACGCTGCCTATGTAGACACAAGGCTCAAGGACCTTTCCCAGAGCGAGGACTTGGCCAGATTCGTGCTATAGACAAAGAAGCCTTTATTAATTTTTAGTAAAGATTGTCTGAAGGCGTCTCTTACAGTCATTTAGTTTGAGAATTAGGTAAACTTACACAGACTGTCCCGCTGCATAACCAGATGCCCATGCCCATTGGAAATTAAATCCGCCCAAATTTCCAGTCACATCAACCACCTCGCCAATAAAATACAGTCCTGGTTCTTTTTTTGTTTCCATGGTCTTGGATGATAATTCATGAGTATCTACGCCGCCTAAAGTCACTTCGGCTTTCTTAAAACCTAAAGTACCACTGGGCTTAATCTGCCAATCATTTAATTGTATTGCGACTCCCCTCAACTCATCTTCGCTGTATTGATTCATGGGTTTTATTGGTTCTACACGCATAATCATCTCACTCCAAGCCTGCGCAAAACGTTTTGGCAAATATTGTGCCAGTAAATTTGGCAATAAAATATTGCTAGATCTATTATTAAACAGCAATATCTTAGCATCGAGATCTGGTAGCAAATTGATATGAATTATATCACCAGGGTTGTAATACAAAGAGATCTGCAATATCCCTGGGCCGCTCAACCCACGGTGAGTAATCAGTAAATTTTCACGAAAGAAAACGCCATGACAACTCATTGTTGCGTCAATCGCAACTCCAGAAAGTTCTGAAAACCAAACTAGTTCGTCTGCTGAAAAAACTAATGGCACCAATCCTGCTCGCAAAGATGTGACGCCAATATTAAATTTCTCGGCAATACGGTATCCAAAAGAAGTGGCGCCGATTTTTGGAATGGATAGGCCTCCGGTTGCAATCACCAAAGAGTCTGCGGTTAAGGTACCGCGATCGGTTTCTAATAAAAACTTAAAATTGTCTTTTATGTCGGCGCGATTTACATTCTTTACCTGACAAGGCATAAACCATTCTACGCCCGCAACATTACACTCATGTCGTAATAAATCTATAATCTGTTGTGAGCTTCCATCACAAAACAACTGCCCAAATTTCTTTTCATGGTAATGAATGCCATGTTTTTCCACTAATGCAACAAAATCTTGAGGGGTAAAGCCTGCTAATGCTGATCGACTAAAATCTGGATTATGCGAAACAAAATTTTCCGGTTTAGTATGGAGATTAGTGAAATTACAGTGCCCGCCTCCAGAAATACGAATTTTTTCAGCGAGTTTTGTTGCATGATCTAACAATAATACAGAACGTCCACGCTTACCCGCCTGAATTGCGCACATTAACCCTGCCGCACCTGCGCCAATCACCACCACATCTTTCTTTAATTTCATTTGATTTTTTACAATACAAAAATAACAGACTTGATTGTTTTTCTCTAAAAATTTCTTAGAATCTCATAGTTATTTTATTTAGCAACCTGTTATTCGATATGGCACTCTTTAGTGTGACATCTGGACAGTAGTCTATGACCAGTTAAAATACTAATCACTACAGCACTCTTGTCCCTTCTTAATTCATATTTTTACTTTTATGCACCATATAAATTAAACTTGCGAGTGCAGTCTATGTCAACCTCGTTATAATAGTAGCTATACAAATAATCTGCCTGTGATGCATTTATGACCTTATCAGTTCAGCCTGATTTTAGATTGCACTTTACCGAGCTCTTCCGCGATGCTTTGAGAGTGCTCGAGCCATTAAATCTCGTTACGATAATCGATTTTACTCGCCCTAAACAAGTCACTCATGGTGATTACTCATGTAATTTAGCAATGCACTTGGCTAAATCTATGCATAAAAACCCACGTGACGTGGCTACGCTGCTAATTAATGCAATGCCAACCTCGCCCTATCTAGAAAAAATTGAAATTGGGGGAGCGGGGTTCATTAACCTATTTCTTAAGATCAGTGTTAAGCAACAGTTTTTATGTTACGTGCTAGAAGATGGTGAAAAATTTGGACAAAGTAAGCTTGGTCTGGGTAAGAAAATTCAGGTGGAGTTTGTTTCAGCTAACCCTACCGGACCATTGCACGTTGGCCATGGTCGTGGAGCAGCATTCGGTGCGAGCCTTGCAAATATATTAACAGCCGTGGGGTTCTCTGTTACGCGCGAGTACTACGTCAATGATGCAGGTCGGCAAATGGATATTCTAGCACTTTCAACTTGGTTGCGTTATCTTGAATTAAATGGCCTTAACGTAGCTTTCCCAAGCAACGCTTATCAAGGCGAGTACGTGCGTGATATGGCAAAATTAATATGCAAAGAGCACCAAAATCGCTATTTTCATCAGCCCAGTTTATTACCAGAAAATATTTCTCAGGATAGCGCAGAAGAGGAGGTTGATGCTGAGGCGCAACTCGATAAATTAATTATTGAAGCTAAAAAGCTACTGGGAAAAGATTACGCATATATCCAAAACTTTGTTCTCGCCAAACAATTACAAGATGGTTGCAATGATTTAATGGAATTCGGTGTGATATTTGATACATGGTTCTCAGAGCAATCTCTGTTTCAAAGTGGCGCTGTAGCACGTGCAATTCAGTTACTTGAACAGAAAAATCATTTGTATCAAAAAGATGGTGCCAAATGGTTTCGTTCAACTGATTTTGGTGATGAAAAAGATCGTGTGGTGCAACGGGAAAATGGCCAGTTCACTTATTTTGCTTCCGATATTGCTTATCATATTAACAAATTTGAACGTGGTTTTGATCGCATTATTGATGTGTGGGGAGCCGATCATCATGGTTATATCCCGCGAGTAATGGGTGCAATTTTAGCGCTGGAATTTGACGAAAAAAAACTTGAAATTGCATTAGTGCAATTTGCTGTGCTCTATCGGAACGGCGTTAAAACCTCCATGTCTACCCGCTCAGGGGAATTTGTCACGTTACGAGAATTACGCCAAGAAGTAGGAAATGATGCGGCACGATTCTTTTATGTATTACGTAAAAGTGATCAACATTTGGATTTTGATCTGGATCTAGCAAAATCGCAAAGTAACGATAATCCGGTTTATTACGTACAATATGCTCATGCAAGAATCCATAGTGTACTAGAGCAATGGGGCGAAAATATTACAACACTTATTAATTCTGATGTAACCTTGCTTACTAGTGCTTCGGAGTTATCATTACTACAAAAACTAATTGACTACCCTGAGGTTGTAGATACGGCAGCAAAGGAACTTTCTCCTCATTTAATTGCTTTTTATCTTAGAGATTTAGCAAGTGAATTTCACAGCTACTACAATGCCACGCGCTTCCTAATCCCAGAAATACCGCTACGGCTTGCCCGACTAACTTTGATTGCAGCAATACGACAAGTTTTAGCCAATGGGTTAATAATGTTGGGTGTAAATGCCCCTAATAAGATGTAGATATATGACTTCTGAGGATTTTTATGAGTCGAGATTATAAATCTCAAACCGATTCCACCGGTCCTAGCAAACGTCGAAATTTCTTTCTTTTGGGATTATTTATCGGCTATGCATTAGGTTTAATTAGTGCAATTGTTATATGGGTGTACATCAATCACACACCCAGCCCATTCACCTCTAAGGAGGTTTCTACGGGAGGCATTGCGGCCAATAGCCCGAGCAATAAAAATCAAAAAATAATGCCAGTACCGAATAGCGTCAGCAAATCGGCTGACGCTAAAAATGATAAACCTCGTTTTGAATTCTATGGGATATTATCCGATTCTGAAGAGTTGATTACCGAACAACAGCTTGAACAAACTACACACAATCTTCTGAGTGAAGAAAAATACTATCTTCAAGTGGGTTTATTCCAGAGCACTGATGACGCAGACAACTTAAAAGCAAAGATTGCGATGTTTGGAATAGAGGCGTTCATTCAATCTACAAATTTACCGGGGAAGGGTATGTGGCATAGAGTACGTATCGGACCCCTTAAAGAAATTAATGATAGCAATCAAATACGTGCATCCCTGAAAAAAAATGGAATAGAGGCTAGTTTTGTTAAGATACGTGAAAAGATTCGATAAAGAAACCGCATTTAAAAATAGTCGCTAACAGCATGAATTCACTCAGGTAAAAATGAATCTAGTACGTTTCTTTGTAGTTCTTCTTCTGTCTCTCAACGTGGCTCTAATGAGCATGTCCGAGGTACGTGCTGAACTTACCGAGGGGCGCGATTACACTGTTTTGCTAAATATTCAGCCAAGCGGGAGCGGTAACAATATAGAAGTGCGTGAATTTTTCTGGTACGGTTGCACACACTGTTACGATCTACATCCTTATATTAAAACTTGGTTGAAAAAAATACCGAAGGATGTAACTTTTCGCTATGTTCCAGCAATTTTTCGAACCAACTGGATCCCTGGTGCTAAGACTTTCCATACCCTAGAAATCTTAGGAATGCGGGAAAAATTACACGATACAATCTACGATGCTATTCATATCGAAAAAATTGATTTAACAAAGGATGAAATATTATTTGATTGGATAGAAAAACAAGGAGTAGATCGGAAAAAATTTATAGATACTTACACCTCCTTTATGGTACAGAATCAAACATCTCAATCCTCTCAAATGTCTAAAGATTATAGTTTGTCGGGTGTTCCATCCATAGTAGTGGCTGGTAGATACTTGACTAGCGGACGAATGGGTGGCACTCCACATGAGACAATTAGAATACTAAATGAACTAATCGAAAAAGTACGCGCAGAAAGAAAAAGAAAATAATATGTCGGCATTTTTTTTGAAAGTTAAAGCGCTTTTTTAATGCCACTAAGAGTTATCATTAGTGGCGCCTCCAGTGGACTGGGAATGGCTTTAGCGCGACATTATGCTGCATTAGGTGCAATACTTGGATTAATTGCGAGACAAGAGAGGCCGCTGCAAATCCTCGTAGAAGAGCTATCTAATGCATCCTACTACGTTGCTGATGTCCGCGATGCTCAGACCATGCGATCTGTTGCGCAAACTTTTATACAGCACCATGGCTGTCCTGATATTGTCATTGCAAATGCCGGGATCAGTAATGGCACCCTCACTGAGCATGCTGAAGATACTGAGGTTTTCGAGAATATTCTTGCCACTAACGTTATTGGCATGCTCAATACTTTTCAGCCATTTATTATTCCAATGCGGAATTCAAAAAAGGGTAAATTGGTTGGAATAGCCAGTGTCGCAGGATATCGTGGTCTTCCTGGTGGCGGCGCTTATTCAGCCTCTAAAGCGGCTGCTATATCTTACCTAGAAAGTCTACGCGTGGAGATGCATGGGAGCGGTATATCTGTTATCACTATTTGTCCTGGCTACATCATTACGCCCATGACAGAAAATAATCCTTTTCGCATGCCTTTCATTTTAACAGCAGAAAAAGCCTCTAAAAAAATTATACATGCCATTGAAAATAAAAAATTATTTGCTGTCATTCCTTGGCAGATGTCAATCATTGCGCGAATACTAAAATTATTACCTAATTTTCTCTATGATCGTCTATTTGCTAAAATACAACACAAACCGCGACACCATATCTAAAAAAATTGCTAACTGTTAAAACATTGCACTAAAAATTCAGGATTACCTGCCTTGTCATGACAACAGAATCAAGCTGATTGGTTCTTAATCTTAGCGATGCGTGCCTTGCGCACTTCTGTTTTAATCAAAACCGACAAACGCGTAGAATTAGAAACGCCTTCTCCCAATCTAGTGGCTATTGCCCCAGAATCTACACTGTTAGCCGCATTTAATGCTTTACTTAACCAAGCAGTCTGAGAATAAGATTTCTCAATATGGTTGGGTTGCGCATAAAAATCGCATGTGCAGGCCTGTAGAAATTCTTCAAAACGTCGCGGTTTTCGATAAGCATCTGCAGTCTGTAGCATATCAATTACAGCCTCAGGATCAAGTTCTGTTATACGGTGAACGGCGCTACAAAAACGGGTTACTAACAATGCTAAATTGCGCTCGTCACTAGGAACTCTGATGCGCTCACACAAATTTTTAATCAGTCTTATATTGTGAGCTTCTTGACTAGTACAGTTTGGCAGCTTCTCTGGTGATATTAATTTTCCATCAAAATTATTTACAAGAGTTGCAAAACGAACTGGCAAAGAATAGTTTTTTGACGCAGCATAATCAATGGCTAACATTGTATGAATGTCTGTATCGGTTTGTGAATGCTTTTTCACCGACTTAGGTGCGCCAAAGAACGCGTCAACTTCCGGCATGATACGGGCCAATGCTTTGCATTCATGTAGTAAATAAAACATGCGCGAGGGGTTCTTTTCCATTAATCCGCGGGAAAATTCTTGCCATACTCGCTCCGGGACCAGAGTATCTATCTCGCCATTACTTACCATTTCATTCATTAGCGCCAAAGTCTCATGAGCAACATGAAAACCAAAGCGCGCTGCAAAACGCGCCGTCCTTAAAACTCGAACCGGATCTTCAGTAAACGCTGGCGAAACATGGCGCAATAATCCTGCCTTAAGGTCGGCCACTCCATTAAAAGGATCAATAATATTTCCATTTTGATCTCTAGCAATTGCGTTTATAGTTAAATCTCGCCTCGCCAAATCTTCTTGTAGCGTAACCTCAGGAGACGCGTGAACTTTAAAACCTTTATATCCTAAAGAAATTTTTTTCTCAGTTCTTGCTAGTGCATACTGCTCTTGGGTTTTTGGATGAAGAAAAACTGGAAAATCTTTACCCACTGGACGATAGCCAAGCCGTGACATCTCCTCTGGGGTAGAGCCGACTACCACATAGTCACGATCCTGTATTGGTAGATTCAATAGTTCATCACGAACCGAACCGCCCACTGAATAAATTTTCATTTTATAGCTTTTGATTACAGAAAAGATTATAACGTGTACAGCAAATTGTACGTATGGTAGCAACTAGTCTGCGGCGAGATTGATGATCTAAATCCAAAAATGATCAGGTGCATTAGTGTCACGAATATTAACTATTGCTAAATTTTCGATTGATAAAACACTATCGACCACTACTGATAATACACGCTGCCTTCTTTTAAGATTCCTTTGCTATCTAATTTTAGGTGAAATTATGCCAAGACGTTCTTTTAAAGTTTTTGTTTGATGACCAAGAGTCCTAGCATAGTACACGGAGTTGCTCATAACTTTTTTTACATAGTCCCGAGTTTCACTAAAAGGAATGGTCTCTGCATAAATTGCACCCTCTAAGGGCTTTAAATCTCGCCATTGTTGGGCTCGTCTAGGACCAGCATTGTAGGCTGCTGAGGCTAATAATGGCTGGTTATCAAGCAATGTTAATACATGCTTGAGATAATAAGTGCCTAATATTAAATTAATATCCACCTCGGTAGCGGTGGCCTGACGATAGTTTGACATACCTAATTTCTTTGCTACCCATTTGGCGGTAGTTGGCATCAATTGCATCAAGCCCATTGCTCCGGCAGTAGACTTGGCATTATCAATGAAACGGCTTTCTTGGCGAATTAGACCGTATACTAGGGCTTCATCGAGCTCCCGTTTCTTCAAAATTTTTCCTAATGATTCACGATGAGGGGCTGGGTAGCGCAAATTAAAATCATGCTCCTTCAGTGTTTTATCAGCGATATTGATGGCACGATCATAAATTCCATTAAGGCGAGCTATTTCAGCGGCAGCGAGCAATTGCTTGTCATTAAATTCACGTATTGCCCAGGTCCACTCGCGTATAGCCTCAATGCGTAAATTTAATTTGTACAGGGCAAGTGCCCGTTGAATTCCTGGCATCTGTTGAACAAGAGACACTTGTTCAGCCTCTACCTTATAAGAATTAATGGGCTCGTTAGCCAATATATCCAGATCTTCTCTGGCCAACAAGCCATAAAAATGATGCTCGGTACTCAATGACGTAAGAATAGCATCGCTTTCTATAGTGTTACCTTGGACTTTCAGGGCACGGGCTTTCCAGTAAAGCCATGCGGCCACTTTTTGCTCCGGAACGGACATAGCCTCGATACTTTCCAGCACCGTAGTCCAGTCCCCTGCGCGCAATGCGGCGCGAGTTTTCCAAGAAAGTTGTGTATCTGAGAGTGGAGACAATTTATCGATATTGGCCGCTTCTATAAACCAGTCTAATGCTCTTGGATCAAGTTTCTTTGCTGCTTTGCTTGCCAATTGCCCCATAAAATATGAACGATCTGCCTGAGAAAATTGCTCATGTATTTCGAGCCAATAAGCGTAGGCCTGATCAAGATTGTTATGAAGCAACTGTAACATCGCAAATAGAATAATTTCTCGATCAGCGCGAGTCTCAATCTTGTCTCGATATCTATTTAAATAACTAAGGGGGCTGTTAGAAACAGCATTGAGGGCCTTTTCGTTGAGCTCTTGATAGTTTGGCAAATAACGATTTATGCGCTTGACTGTCTCAATCTCCCCCGCTTCAAAGGCCAGACGTAATCTTAACCAGACATCATCTGTAGACAGCAATTTAGCAGTGACAAGCTCGTTGAATAATGACGTGCAGTTTTTTGGTAGAGTTTTCCCATTAAACCATAACAGACGTGCTTCTTTTAGCGCATCGTCATCATTTACAGAGAGGCGTTGTTGAAGAGAATAGCAGGTGAGCTCATCATCTTTATTGACCAGCGCAGAATACTCGGCAGCAAACAACTCCCACTCTTGTTTTTTTCCTAGAGTTTTTAACCACTGGCCGCGCATTGTATCGGAAAGCAGACTGTCTTTATAATAAGAAAGAAAATCTTTAATTCTGCTTATATCTGTGTCCGGATTGCCTAACTGTAAACGTAACTGGTAATAAGCGGCGTAAGGCTCTAGAACATTCCCTTGCAGACGTTTCGCATAATTAGCTAAACGAACAGCATCTCCTGACTGAAATGCTTGGCGCATGGCAATAAAATCACTGCCTTGATTAGCCGCCAACGTCTCGACATTAATTAGAAGCAGTAATCCAAAAAAAACTTTTTTCATAATATGCTATGGCAAAATAGTAGGATAAAAAATATCCTTGTCTATAATTACTATTCGACATTCACCAAAAGCTTGATCAGGTTCTCAGATTACACCTTGACCTAACATGGCATCTGCCACCTTGACAAAACCAGCAGCATTGGCTCCATCAACATAACTAATACTACCGTCTTTGTGACTGCCATACTGAAGACAGGAACTATGAATGGCTTGCATGATTTTTAATAAACGGGCGTCTACTTCCTCCCGTGACCAAGACAAGCGCATGGCATTTTGACTCATTTCTAGGCCAGAGGTAGCAACCCCACCTGCGTTGCTGGCCTTGCCTGGGGCAAATAAAATTTTGCTGTGCTCAAAAAACTTTATTGCCTCTGCCGTAGAAGGCATATTGGCTCCCTCGGCAACACAAATCACCCCATTTTTAACTAAAATGGCCGCGTCTTTTTCATCCAATTCATTTTGAGTTGCGCATGGTAATGCTACATCAACCGGCACATGCCACGGGCGTACATTAGGTATAAAAGTTGCTTTTACCTTTTTAGCATAATCACTTATTCTTCCTCTTGAATTATTTTTTATTTCCATCAACTCCGCGAGTTTTTCCGTGGTGAAACCTTGTTCATCAACCACTGTGCCACCAGAATCAGAGGCTGTGACCACCTTGGCGCCAAGTGTTAGGGCTTTTTCTATAGAGTATTGGGCCACGTTACCAGAACCAGAAACAGAGACTCGTAAACCATCTAAGGAGCGACCTGCATATTTAAGCATCTCCTCAGCAAAGTACACCGTGCCGTAACCAGTGGCTTCTGGACGTACCAAAGAACCCCCAAAACTCAGCCCTTTCCCTGTAAAAACAGAATCGGATCGATTGGACAATTTCTTCATCATACCGGTCATAAAGCCCACCTCTCGGCCACCAACGCCGATATCACCGGCCGGCACATCTGTATCGGAGCCGATATGACGAAATAGCTCGCTCACATAAGCCTGACAGAAACGCATTACTTCTCCTTCGCTCCGTCCTTTAGGATCGAAATCAGCGCCGCCTTTACCACCGCCCATGGGTAAGGTGGTTAAAGAATTTTTGAGAGTCTGTTCGAAAGCTAGAAATTTTAAAATAGAAAGATTTACTGACGGATGGAAACGAGTGCCTCCTTTATAAGGACCTATGGATGAACTATGCTGTATTCGATAACCACGATTAACCCTAACTTTCCCATGATCATCTACCCAAGATACCCGAAACATAATGATTCGTTCCGGCTCAATAAGACGATCCAAAAGACCTTGTTCCGCATACCGAGGGTTCTTAGTGATGAATGGCCAGAGACTTTCCATAACCTCAACAACTGCCTGTAAATATTCTGGCTGGCCCGGATTACGCTCGGCTATATAAGCACAGAACTCTTGAAAATTTTGATAGTCTAGTTTCATCTTTTCTCCTCTCTTCCAGAAAAAAACAATTCTCTTAATAGTTTACATTCTGCCAGATAAGTTAAAACACCCTACAGTATTTTATATTACTGTGGATTATTGTCATTGATTGTGATGATACAGTTCTCTATCTATAGTATGTCGGATCAGGTAAATTTGCCATCTCGAATCCCTTTCTGCGTAATCGACAAGAATCACATACTCCGCACGCTAAACCTATTTCATCCGCCTGATAACAAGATACGGTCAGACTATAGTCTACACTCAGTAACTTTCCTTGTTGGATTATTTCTGATTTAGACAGATTAATAAGGGGTGTATGGATCCTTAGTTTATTTCCCTCAATCGCAGCTTTTGTTGCTAGATTTGCCATTCCTTCAAAAGCTGCAATATATTTGGGCCGGCAATCGGGATAGCCAGAGTAATCCACTGCATTAACGCCAATAAAAATATCCCGACTTCCAAGTACTTCGGCCCAAGAAAGAGCGAGCGACAACATAATAGAGTTACGAGCAGGAACATAAGTAATTGGAATGCCAGCTTTGATACCTTCTATTGGAATAGCAATAGATCTATCAGTAAGGGCCGATCCACCAAATACAGTCAAATCAACTTTAATGATCTGATGTTCATATGCGCTCATTGATTTAGCTACTCTCTCTGCTGCCGCTAACTCTGATCTATGACGCTGACCATAATCAACGCTCAGGGTATGGCACTCATACCCCTCCTTATGAGCCATAGCAAGAATAGTGGCAGAGTCCAATCCTCCTGATAAAAGCACCACGGCTATAGTCATAGAATCAAGGGTTAAAGTTCATGTCGTAATTTAATTTTTTTCTCATCGACCGGGCCCCTCTCCCCATAACAACTTATGCAGTTGAATTTGCATTCGTACTTGCAAGCGGTCACGCAGTACCCACGTGGCAAGCAATGCTGGATCAAGTTGACCATAAACTGGCGAGAATAAGATCGGGCAAATATTGCCCATAAGATACTTGTGCATCATTTCAATTGCCCACTGATAATCTGCTTCATCACACAGCACAAATTTTAATTCATCGTGCTGTGTAAGATAATTAAGATTAGCCCAGCAATTTT
>Ga0049085_10000010_pt1 | contig 89682 bp, 81 predicted proteins | sample GreLakmeSU08MSRF_FD_66721 | JGI IMG/M metagenome (GOLD analysis project Ga0049085, IMG submission 66721) | Freshwater lentic microbial communities from great Laurentian Lakes, MI, USA - Great Lakes metaG SU08MSRF | ecosystem: Environmental > Aquatic > Freshwater > Lake | place: Great Lakes... | reverse complement strand
TTTTCATATCGCAGTCCTTTGAAGCCTCAAGACGAGGCACAGCCATCTACTACCAATCAGCAGTTAGAAATCGAAGTCAGTCAACACCTAAATCGAAGTCAGTCAACACTAGTTCCTATCACATGTGATAAAACAGCAATCACAGTTCATGTCCCCCACATCAATCGCTATAGCAGATGCCAAGTTCGGCATCAAAGTTGGAATGACAGCAATCAGTAGTACTAGTAGTTTCTTTTTCATCTTCTCGCCCTTAGTTATCATTTTTATGAAATATGGAAAATCTACTGCTAAATGCTAGCATAAGTACTTATTTTTGAAAATAGTGACTCAATAAAAAACCACCCAAGCTAGCCCCTACAATCCTCCCCACCCAGCACACTATGTTGACCAGCTTGACGGTGGTACTAGCCCTTTGAATTTCCTGAGTTTAGAAGGCTTTTTGGCATAAAAGAAGCGATTCATGACTAATCACGGTAATAGTACCGATTTTGAGTAAGAAGATGGATACTGTTGCCCGCCAATAAAAATTGCCACTTACTGAGCTTTGTCCGTAAACCTTTTCAACCATTTAATCGGTTCAACACCCAAAGCCTTGCAGTAGCTCAGAAATTCAAGTACATCGAGGGTGCGCTCGCCTGACTCGACTTTGGAAACATAGCTTTGAGGCTTCTTTAGCTTTTCAGCTAGATCTTGCTGAAGTAGCTTGCCAGCCATGCGGGTTTTTTTAAGCTCAGACCTTAAGTATTCATATTTTTGTTGTTCCAGCATGAAGTCATGCTAAATATCAATATGAAATATCCCATTTCGGGATAATATTAAGGAAGGAACGCCCAAATGAAACTTATTACCTTTCTTTTTATTGCGCTTATGGCGACATCAGCTTATTCAAATTGTATTTGTCGATGCGTGAATGGGAGTATGCAGCCGATTTGCTCAAGCTCTATAGATATCCCGCCTATTTGCCCGCCTACAGTTTGTCAGATCGCGCCGCCATCTGTACAGCCAATTACGCCACCAACTATCCCGCCGATAGGTACTTCAAACTGTCAAAATCAACAAGTATTAAATCCATACACAGGCAAATATGAATGGAAATTAATATGTCAATAACGATAGAAAGTTGTCGTTTTAATTTAAGGTTAAAAATTAAGACCCTGATTATTAGCTTATCAATATTTGGATGCTCTAATTTGTTTGCACTTACATACGAAAGTTATCTTAATTGTATGGTTGAAGCAAATCAAAAATTTAATATCAGCCAAAATAATTGTCTCCCCTATGCTAGTCGCTATGAAAAATTGAAATGTCTTTCTACTGCCTATAAACGATTTGCTACAGATGTATGCGCTCAAGGCGTAGCTCTTTCATTAAATTCAGTATCTTTTATGTTTAAAGAAATGGCAGAGATTGATAACCCTGAAAACAGGAAAGTGTCTCCCAATGAATGGCTAAAAAAAGAGGAGCGTTTGAAGGTATTAAATCGTTTAATACTTGAAGAGATTGAAGTGGCACATGCTGTCACAGATGATGAAAATCAAAAGATGAGGACAGAATATATCGCTTCAAGGAAACGTAGTTTAGATGCCGAAATGGCTGCTCAAGAACAAGTAAGTGCAGCCAATCGAGCAGATGCCTTGGATTTATTGAATAAGGGTCTTTGTATGATGGCGGGCAACTCTCCTTATGCGCTTCAAAATATTGGTAACTGTAGATAGAAAAAGATAGAACTAGTTTGAGGATGATGCGGCAAAGTAACTTAGTCCCTACCTTTGTCCTAAAACAGTAAAGTAGCCCCATGACAAAAATTAACCTTTATTTCGGTAACCCCTGTAATGAATGGGCACAAGAAACAGTTACCGAAATTGCAATAAATAACGATATATCAATGGGCGAAGCAGCTTTTATGCTTTTTCAGAAGCTTGTTGAAACATTATCAATAAAGCCTGAAGATCAAAATTATCTTGATACCCATTTCAGTTGGTTTTTTGATAAATCCGTTAGCGTGCCAAAAATTACTGCAAGAAGTTATATAAAAAAAGGTTCAACTTATCCTATGATAGTAATGTCAAAAGGGTATGTAGTAGACAAAAAGACGGACAGTCAAATCCCAGTAACGGACAGCGCTATATTAGACTTTGCCAAACGATTTGAAGAGGAATTAGGGTTTGATTTTCTTGAATTTAGGAGAACTGGCAAGGTTCTGGCAAAAGCGGGGGAGATTATTTATATTTTGCGAAATAAACGGCACACCTATCGTTCGGGATGCTTCGTTGAAATTATGTAGGAAGGGTTAGTTATATGAAGGTATTTATTGACGGCATGCCACGGTTAGGTGCTGGGTTTGAATGTAGCAAGTGCTTACCTGTAGAAATTGATGGAGTACCAAGACTATTGGAGAGTAGGCTGAGTGGTATGGCACCAGCTATGCGTTAGGGTGCCAAAGGAAAAAACGTGGCATGGATTTATTTTGCAAAGTGGTGCTGGGATAGCGTAGAGAGCAATGTTCCAAAAAAGGGCTAATGTTCCATAATGTTCTTTTAGTTGGAACATTACAAAACCCTTATAGCATATGGGCTGGCGGTCTATTTATAGTATAATGTTCTAATGTTCTAATGTTCTATATATTATATAACGAGGTTTCAAATTTCAGTTTGCATTTCATAATGCGGAGTGCGAAGGGGGTCAAGCAAACGAAAAAGTTTGGGGCTAGTAAAAGTTGGAACATTAGGAACATTAGAACATTCCTTTAAAATCAACGACTTGCTAGGAACATTAGATGGAACATTAGGGCAATGTTCCGAACATTACCGCGCAACAATACAATGTAGCGCTCAAAATCCTTAGCACCACGTGATTTAGCTTTTAAATCATACAAAATCCTTAGCACCACGTGATTTAGTAATGATCCAAAAAGTATTCCCATTTTGACTGCAAATAAAAATTCCTCATCCTAGTTTTTCAGCCAATAGTTCAGGGTTAGGGTGATAGTAGCGTTTAAGCATTGCCAAGCTTTTATGACCTGATACCGCCGACAGTTCAATGAGATTTGGTAGCTTTTCAGCAAGCCTAGTAATTGCCATATGCCTTAGGTCGTGGAAGTGAAAATTATCCAACTTGGCTTTGTTTCTGGCTCTGTCAAACGCCGCCGAAAGTGTAGTGCCATTGACTGGAAATACTTGCCCGTTGATGTTTCTTGGCAGTTCATTCAAAATCTGAATTGCAGCCAAGCTTAAAGGAACAATACGTGGATCACCATTTTTAGTCAGCGGTATAAATGCAGTACGTTTTTGTAGGTCAACATACTCCCACCTCAGACTTAGTATTTCGCCTCGTCTCATGGCGGTTTCTAGTGCGAATTGAGTGAGTGGCAATATCCAGTGGTTGGCATTCTTTACTCTGGGCGTTAGTGCGGTAAAGAGGCGACCAAGTTCAACTTCAGTAAGGATACGGTTTCGTCCCTGTGGGCTTGCTGGCTTTTTCACGAGTGGAATTGGGTTAACCATACTGATACCCCATTCTCGCCTTGCGTGGTTGATGATGGATGAAAAGTAGCTTAGCTCCCGAATCACAGCGCCATTTGAAACCAGCTTTAAGCGTTCATCACGGTACTGCGCCACCTTGATAGGAGTGAGTGCGGTCATACTCAATTTTGCTATGGGGTGTCTTGCCAGCGCCCTGAGGCGGTAGGTATCCTCTTTCCTGCTGTGGGTGTTATTCGTGACCTCTTGTATATACCGCTCAATCACTTCTTTAAAGGTCGTTCGTTCGGCTAATACCAGATTGGTATAGCAGCCCCTGTCCATGTCGGATTCAAGCTGCCTAGCCCAGCGCTCTGCGTCTTGTCGACTAATAAACGATTTGGCAATGGGGGTGTGACCCTTGCGGATTACTCTGCATTGCCATTTACCGTTGCGATTGCGAATTGAAGCCATTTTCCTGCCCTCATTTGGACAGAATTTGGACAGAACACCTTACTTAAGCAAGAAAGCCTTTATTTATAAAGCTTTGCAGTCCTAATCGACCGCTTTGACCATATCTTCTACGACCTTCTTGGCATCCCCGAAGACCATCATGGTTTTATCCATGTAGAAGAGTTCGTTGTCGAGGCCTGCGTAGCCTGCCGCCATCGAGCGTTTATTAACAATAATGGTTTTAGCTTTAAAGGCTTCTAAAATGGGCATACCAAAAATTGGGCTTCCTGGAGTACGAGCGGCTGGATTGACCACATCATTAGCACCCAAAATAAGCACCACATCGGCTTGACCAAAATCGCTATTGATATCTTCCATTTCAAAAACTTGATCGTAGGGTACTTCAGCTTCGGCTAACAACACATTCATATGACCTGGCATCCGCCCGGCTACAGGATGAATGGCATATTTAACCGTAACACCATGATGGGTAAGTTTTTCAGTCAACTCTTTCAGTGCGTGTTGAGCCCGGGCCACAGCTAGACCGTATCCCGGCACAATAATTACGGTATCAGCATTACTCATTAAAAAGGCCGCGTCTTCTGGTGAGCCAGTTTTATAGTTTTTAGGGGCACCATCATCATCGCCACTTGCTGATACTTCGGCACCAAAGCCGCCGAGCAAGACCGCTAAGATTGAGCGATTCATTGCCTTACACATAATGTAAGACAGAATTGCGCCCGATGAGCCAACACATGCACCAGCGATGATGAGTACTGGATTATTTAGCGTAAAGCCAATTCCTGCAGCGGCCCAACCTGAATAACTATTCAACATGGAAACTACAACTGGCATATCGGCGCCACCAATGGGAATGATGAGTGTCACACCCAACACCAAAGCAATACCGCACATGATTAAGAAAGCACTATGACTATCAAATAAATAGTAAGCGATACCCCCAGATAGCATTGATAGTGCTAAAACTAAATTAAGTAAGTGCTGACCACTAAAGGTGACGGGCTTGCCACTAACTTTGCCGGATAGTTTGCCAAAGGCAACGATAGAAGCAGTAAAGGTAATTGCGCCAATAAATGCGCCAATAAATAATTCAATTTTTTGTGCGCCAGTATGTTCTTGACCCACATGCAAGACAGCAGCAATAGCAATTAAGACTGCCGATAAGCCGACAAACGAATGCATAAGTGCCACAAGCTCGGGCATTTTCGTCATTTGTACGCGTTTGGCTGCAAGGATACCAATGATGGCCCCACCAATAATTGCCGCACCAATTAACCAAAAGACTGGCTTGAAGTCGGGCAGCAAAAAAGTAGTGATGACGGCAAGCAGCATACCGATCATGCCGTAGGTATTGCCTTGACGAGAAGTCGTTGGTGATGAGAGTCCTCGCAGCGCAAGGATAAATAAAATTGAGGAAACGAGGTAAGAGAGGGCGGTGATATTTGACATGAATAGGCTCTTTATTCGCTCTTAGGGATTTTTTTCTTGAACATCTCGAGCATGCGGCGCGTAACCATAAAGCCACCAAAGATATTAATTGAAGCTAAAAAAACTGCTACTGCACCAATCAGGCTGGTAACAGTAATTTCACTGCCATTGATAACCTCGGTTTGTAAGAGAGCACCAACAATAATGATTCCTGAAATCGCATTGGTTACCGCCATCAGTGGCGTATGTAATGCGGGAGTTACATTCCAGACGACGTGATAGCCAACAAAAATTGCTAAAACAAAAACAGTAATGTTTTGAACAGTGAGAAGGCTTTGGATAGCAGCTAAATCCATGACGAATTCCTTGGAAAATTAATTAGTACGAATAACTTGGCCATCACGACACATTAGACATGCAGCGACAATATCGTCATCGGCAGCAGCCGGAATGACTAATTGCGCTTCAGGGGTGACGATCAGTTTCATAAAATCGAGCACGTTGCGCGCGTACAGCGCAGAAGCATCGGCAGCGACCATGCTGGGTAAATTGGTGTAGCCAATAATTTTGACTCCATGATTGACCACAATTTGATCAGCTCGTGTTAATGGACAATTGCCCGATCCATTTTCGCCCCGACCTGCAGCAAGATCAATCACAATTGAACCAGGTTTCATATTGGCCACGGTATCACTGTGCAAAAGCACAGGCGGTTTACGCCCCGGAATTAACGCGGTTGTAATCACAATATCGGCTTGTTGGGCGCGTTCGGCAACTTGTACTGCCTGTCGTTTCATCCACGACTCGGGCATCGGCCGCGCGTAACCGCCAACGCCTTTAGCAATTTCACGTTCTTCATCCGTTTCAAAAGGCACATCGACAAACTTGGCGCCAAGTGATTCAATTTGTTCTTTTGCGGCAGGGCGTACATCAGAAGCCTCAATAACTGCGCCTAAGCGTTTAGCAGTGGCAATGGCTTGTAGCCCAGCAACCCCAGCACCGAGAATCAAAATACGCGCCGCTTTCACTGTGCCAGCAGCGGTCATCAGCATCGGCATAAAGCGTTGATATTCATTTGCAGCCACCAGAACTGCTTTATAACCAGCAATATTGGCTTGGGAAGACAGTACATCCATGCTTTGGGCGCGAGTTGTGCGCGGCGCCGCCTCCAGTGCAAAGGCGGTAATACCTTGCGCTGCCATAGCAGAAATGCCAGCATTATCAAAGGGGTCGAGCATGCCAATTAATACCGAGCCTGATTTCAATTGCTTTAACTCATCTTCTTGGGGCGAACGAACCTTAAGCACAATTTCAGCGCCAAGCGCATCAGCGGCACTGCCAATCGATGCACCAACTGCTTCATAAGCCGAGTCGGGTTGGCTGGCGCCAATACCAGCACCACTTTGGATGACAACTTGATGACCTTGAGCAGTCAATTTTTTGACGGTTTCTGGGGTAGCGGCAACCCGAGTTTCTCCGGGTCTAGTTTCCAGCGGCACTCCAATGCGCATGGCTTGTCTCCAAAAGCGAAAATTTTAAAAAATCTATTTTAAGTTAGATTACTAATTGCCTGCTGTCCAGCCTTTTCCTTAGCCTCTTTAGAGTTCTACGGAGGGTAATAAGGCGAGGTTTTACAATGGGCTCTTAAAAACTTAATCTAAATTTTCGCATTTTTTTGATGATGCCTGCCAATTTTTCCATAAATACCCCCCTTAGCCAGCTCAAAACCCCTCAAAAAGTGGTAGTGGGGATGTCGGGCGGAGTTGATTCTTCTGTGGCTGCTTGGCTTCTCAAGCAGCAGGGGTATGAGGTCGTCGGCCTCTTTATGAAAAACTGGGAAGACGATGACGATGATGAATATTGCTCCAGTCGTCAAGATTGGCTAGATGTAGTTTCGGTGGCCGATCTGCTTGGAATCGATGTTGAGGCAGTCAATTTTGCGGCCGAGTATCGTGAGCGGGTGTTCGCGGATTTTCTGCGTGAATATGCTGCTGGTCGTACCCCTAACCCCGATGTGTTGTGTAACGCTGAAATTAAATTTAAGGCTTTTTTAGATCATGCGATGAGTCTCGGGGCTGATTTAATTGCGACTGGGCATTACGCCCGAGTTCAGCATATCGATAGGCAAGTGCAATTACTAAAGGCGCTAGATGCTAGTAAAGACCAAAGTTATTTTTTGCATCGCTTAACTCAAGCGCAATTAAGCCATGTTTTATTTCCCTTGGGCGAGATGCAGAAATCGGCAGTGCGCAAGATCGCTGCTGATATTGGTTTACCCAATGCCACTAAAAAAGATTCAACGGGGATTTGTTTTATTGGCGAGCGCCCCTTTCGCGAATTTTTAAATCGCTATTTGCCGCGTACACCCGGATTAATTTGCTCAACTGATGGCAAGGTCTTAGGCGAGCATATGGGCCTAGCATTTTTTACTTTAGGTCAACGCAAAGGTATTGGCATTGGTGGAAGTCAAGATGGCTCTGGGGATGCCTGGTACGTAGCCCGCAAAGATATGGCTAGTAATACTTTATTTGTTGCCCAAGGACATGAGCACCCATGGCTGTTTAGTTGTGACTTAGTAGCGATGGAGGCCAGTTGGGTGGCGGGTACTGCACCAAGCGGGCAAAAAACCTTTGCGGCAAAAACCCGCTACCGACAAGTTGATTCAGCTTGCAGTATGTTGAGTAATGGAGATAAATTCGATTTGCACTTTACTGAAAGTCAATGGGCCGTTACACCGGGTCAGTCGGCAGTGCTTTACGCTGGTGAGGTATGTTTGGGCGGTGGAATTATTGCGGCGGCGACGTCTCGATAAACGATTGGCGTTGTGCCAATTTTGTGTAAAGACGGGCGAGATTAGGATATTGAGTTTGCCATTGCAGTTGCGGGAAGCGAAATTGTAAATAGCCTAAGGCGCAGCCTACGGCAATATCGGCCAGACTAAATTGATTGCCATAGCACCAGTTATTTTCACCTAAACCCGCCGACATGCTTTGCAAAGCGGTTTGAATTTTATTCATTTGCCGGTCAATCCACGCTGCACTTTGTTCGGGGGCGGGTCGCCAAGTTGCTTCTAAGCGGGCCAAAATACCAGCATCTAAAATGCCATCGGCTAACGCTTCCCAAGTTTTTACTGCTGCGCGTTCACGACCAGCAGCGGGGATGAGTTTACCAACCGGGCTTAGAGTGTCAACATATTCAACAATGACGCGTGAATCAAACATTGCACCACCATCTTCCATGACTAGACAAGGTACTTTGCCAAGGGGGTTAATTTCGTTAATGGTCGTTTTCGCATCCCAGACGTTTTCAAGTACATGGTCGACTTCAATTTTCTTTTCAGCGAAGACGATGCGTACTTTGCGTACATAGGGGCTAGTGAGAGATCCGATTATTTTCATAGGGGCCAAGTATACCGAGGCAAAATAAGAAGGGCAAAAATTAAGTGTTTTTGATCAAACGCATTAAAATCATGTTTTGTTGACATTCTTTAAAAAGGGCCCCATGGTGAGCCAGTCAAAATCAACCCCTAGCCCAGCTACACAAGCTGATTTAGCGCTAACTGCACTTTCACCCCTAGATGGTCGTTACGCTAGCAAGCTTGATGCCTTGAGGCTGTGGCTCTCTGAAGCGGCGTTTATGCGCCAACGGGTTTTTGTTGAGATCCAGTGGCTTATAGGGCTGACTTCCGCAGGCCTACCCGATGTTCCCAGTATCAGCAAAGCGGATAGTGAATTTTTACTAGCGTTGGCCGAAGCTTTTACTACCGCAGATGCCTCTCGAATTAAAGAAATTGAGGCGGTTACAAATCATGATGTAAAGGCGGTTGAATACTGGCTCAAAGAAAAAGTTGCCGGGCGCCCTACATTGTTGAAGACCAGTGAATTTATTCACTTTGCTTGTACTTCAGAGGATATTAACAATACTGCCCATGGCTTAATGTTGCGAGGTGCTCGTGACGAAGTGCTATTACCCCAGTTACGTTTAATTCAGCAAAATTTAGCTGCTCTCGCACTTGCTCATGCGAAGGTAGCGATGTTATCGCGTACCCATGGGCAACCTGCTTCGCCTACGACCCTAGGTAAAGAATTAGCTAATATTGCCCACCGTTTAGAGCGAGCCATTACTGTCATTACGGCAGTGCCTTTATTTGGCAAAATGAATGGCGCAGTTGGAAATTACAACGCACATTTAGCAGCTTACCCTGAATTTGATTGGGAGCAATTCAGTAAGCAGGTGGTTGAAAAGCGTTTAGGATTAGTTTTTAACGCGTTCACCACGCAAATAGAGCCGCACGATGGCATGGCAGAATTATTCGATGCTATTGCGCGCGCGAATACGATTTTGCTCGATATGGATCGGGATTTTTGGGCCTATATCTCTTTGGGGTATTTTAAGCAGCGCACCAAAGCAGGTGAAATTGGTTCTTCAACCATGCCCCATAAAGTTAACCCCATCGATTTTGAAAATTCCGAAGGTAACTTGGGAATTGCGAATGCTTTATTGCGCCACTTAGCTGAAAAGTTACCGATCTCGCGTTGGCAGCGCGACTTAACCGATTCCACCGTATTACGAAATTTAGGCCCTGCGTTTGGACATAGTGTATTGGCTTACGATAGCGCCTTACGCGGACTCGCTAAATTAGAAGTGAATTTAGCTGCAATCGCCACCGATTTAAATTCTTGTTGGGAGGTTTTAGCTGAGCCAGTGCAAACCGTCATGCGCCGTTATGGCATTGAAAATCCATATGAACAACTAAAGGAGCTCACCCGCGGTAAGGGCATTACGCAAGCCGATTTACAAACCTTTATCCAAGAGCTGTCGATTCCTACTGAGGCTAAGACACGCTTACTAGCGATGACTCCTGCCTCATATCTAGGTCTAGCAGTTAGCTTAACTGAACGTTTGGGCAAGTGATAGTAAGCCAGCAGCCTCTAGGCGAAAAAACCTCAGCTCGAGTCCGGCGCCCATTTTTTTTATTTTTGTTTTATCAGCTGGGCTGGCATTTACTCTTACCCTTGGTCGGCTTACGTCTTTGGTGGCGCGGCAGAAAAGATCATGGTTATTGGCGGCATCTAGATGAGCGGATTGGTTTAACGGGTCAGTTATCCGAGTTTCGTCAGGCCATTTGGATTCATGCGGTATCAGTCGGCGAGACCCGTGCTGCCGAACCATTAATTCAGGCCTATTTAGCCCGTGGTGAAAAAATCTTGCTTACCTGCATGACGCCGAATGGCCGTCGAGCAGGTCAAGCGCTCTACGCATCAGCGATTGCATCTGGACAACTGCGGCAGTACTACTTGCCATACGATATCTGCTGGGCAGTGGCGCAATTTTTAAAACAAGCGCAACCCAAGTTTGGCCTATTTATAGAAACCGAGGCTTGGCCTACTTATGTTTTTAGTTGCGCTGAAATGGACCTGCCATTATTTTTAATTAACGCGCGACTGTCAGACCGTAGCGCACGACGCATAAAATATTTTGGCCGCGCTGGCGAAGAACTATTTCAAGCATTTACTGGAATTTTGGCCCAAACAGCATTAGATGCAGAGCGCTATCGTGCACTAGGGGTACAGAATTGCACAGTTTTTGGCAATCTCAAATTTGATGTTCCCATTAAACCTGAATTGCTCCAGTTGGGCGCTAGCTGGCAGGTAAATTTACGCGCTTCAGGCCGTCTTGTCGTTTGTGCGGCTAGTACTCGCATGGGCGAGGAGGAGTTAATTCTTGCGGCTTGGCAGCAGGTATTAAAAACGGCTCGCATTCAACCCCAGCCACTGTTATTTATTGTGCCGCGCCACCCCGAACGTTTTGATGAGGCGGCAAAGGCAATTTTGGCGAGCGGATTCAGCTTAAGTCGCAGAAGCGAGGCTGTTGAGCAACCAATTCCATTTGACAAGATAGACGTTTTTTTAGGCGATTCGATGGGTGAGATGCCGGCGTATTACCGCGCAGCCGACTTAGTCGTGATGGGCGGAAGTTTTTTGCCATTTGGCGGCCAAAACTTCATCGAAGCTTGTGCAGTTGGCTGCCCAGTTATTGTGGGTGAGCATACTTTCAACTTTCAACAGGCAACACTAGATGCAATTACCAGTGGTGCCGCGGCACGAATTTCACCGGCGCAGCTAAGTCATATTCTAGTTGAGTTATTGTCAGTTACTGAACAACGAACTGCAATGGCGCTTGCTGCTAAAAACTTTGCGAATTTACATCGGGGGGCTACCACTAAAATCTTAAATGCCATCGATGAGCAGTTAAAACTCAAGTCAACAAATTTAAATTAGCTTGGAGCTAAACCTTAGCACCGTAGTTAGGATCATCTTTACTAATGTCTTCAGGCTTGCGTTCGCCTTTTACTAAGTCTTCACGCTTAACGCCAAGCCACATTGCCAGAGCAGCCGCAACAAACACCGAAGAATAAATACCGAACATAATGCCAATAGTGAGCGCAAGAGCAAAATAAAACAGGCTAGGCCCACCCAGTAAGAGCATCGCTAAGACCATCATCTGTGTACTACCGTGAGTAATGATGGTGCGACTCATCGTACTAGTAATTGCATTATCGATAATTTCTTCGGTATTCATTTTGCGATATTTGCGGAAGTTTTCGCGGATACGGTCAAAAATAACTACAGATTCGTTGACCGAGTAACCCAGTACTGCTAGTACTGCAGCTAAAACCGAGAGTGAAAATTCCCATTGGAAAAAAGCAAAGAAGCCCAAAATGATGATGATGTCATGCAGGTTTGCAATGATGCCGGCAACCGCAAATTTCCATTCAAAGCGAAAGGATAAATAAATCACAATACCAATAACAACAAAAATTAATGCTTTCAGACCATCGAGTGCCAGCTCACGACCTACTTGAGGGCCGACATATTCAACCCGTTGTAATTTGGCTCCCGTGGTATTGCTCTGCAGGGCCTCCATCACCGCACTACTTTGAATGGCCGATGAAACTACCTTGCCTGTAGCATCTTTTTGTAAAGGTAAGCGAATTAAGACATCACGCGAGCTACCAAAATTTTGAATTTGGGTATCGGTATAGCCTAGCTTAAAAATATCATTACGGATGGTATCGATAGGCGCAGTTTGGGGATAGCTAATTTCCATGACGGTACCGCCAGTAAACTCAACCGACAAATGCAAGCCCCTTTGCCAGAGAAAAAATACAGCTGCAAAAAATAAAACCAAGGAAATGATATTTAGCAGCAAGGCATGCTGCATAAAGGGAATATCTTTACGAATCCGAAAAAATTCCATGAACTATTTCTCCGTAGGGCGCCAAACTTGGCCAATTGCTAGCTTTTGCAATTTCTTTTCACGACCGTACCAAAGGTTTACTAAGCCGCGCGAAAAGAAGACTGCTGAAAACATCGAGGTAAGAATACCCAAGCAATGTACGATTGCAAAACCTTTAATTGGCCCAGAGCCAAAAGCTAATAGTGCTAGACCAGCAATTAAAGTGGTCACGTTTGAGTCAAGAATAGTGCCCCAGGCTTTATTAAAACCAGTTGCAATAGCTGTACTTGGAGGCGTACCTTGGCGAAGCTCTTCTCGAATGCGTTCGTTAATTAAAACGTTTGAGTCAATGGCCATGCCGAGTGCCAAGGCCATTGCAGCAATACCAGGTAAGGTTAGTGTGGCTTGCAGCATAGAGAGCACGGCAATTAGTAAAAATAAATTGACGCCTAACGCAATTACTGAAAATAATCCAAAAAGCAAATAGTAGCCCATCATGAAAATTGCGATAGCCGCAAAACCAAAGAGTAGTGATTGAAAACCCTTTTCGATATTTTCAGCGCCTAAACTAGGGCCAATGGTGCGCTCTTCGATAATTTCCATTGGCGCAGCAAGCGAACCTGCCCGCAGTAGCAAGGCCAAATCATTAGCGCTCTCGGTAGTTGATTGCCCTGTTATTTGGAATTTTGAACCAAACTCGCTTTGAATCGTGGCTATGGTGAGAACTTCGCCTTTACCCTTTTCAAATAAAATCATGCCCATTGGTTTACCAACGTTTTCTCGGGTAACTTCTTGCATCACCCGACCACCAGTAGCATCTAGCGAAATATTCACCGCTGGGCGCTGGTTTTGATCAAACCCTGCGCTTGCGTCAGTAATATTTTCACCACTAAAAATAACGGATTTTTTAAATACCCCTAGACGATTTTCGCCAAATCGAAATACGTCCATGCCTGCTGGAGGGGCTTGGCCAACTGAAATAATTGACACACTGGGATCGGCCAAACGCGATTCTAGGGTTGCTGTACGACCAATAATATCCTTAGCCCGCGCGGTATCTTGGACCCCCGGTAGTTGCACCACAATGCGGTCGGCTCCCTGTTGTTGAATAACAGGTTCTTTAACGGCTAATTCGTTGACCCGTTTATTGAGAGTAATAATATTTTGCTTGACTGCATTATCTTGAACGGCGTTAAGGGCCGCAGGCTTGAAGCGCCCAGTTAATTTGAAATCGGTAGTGGTTTTCTCTAACTGCCAATCGAGTTCGCTTTGACTAACATTTAACAGCGTACGCGCTGCCTCAGCATCAGCTTCATTGGCAAAATGAATCATGATGCTATCGCTATTACGATCAAGACCTTGCTGACGAATATTTTTATCACGCAATTGACTACGAATATCGGTAGATAGAGCCACAATTTTTTTCTGTACTGCCCCCTTCATATCAACCTGCAGTAAAAAATAAACTCCACCTCTAAGGTCTAGGCCTAGTGGCATAGGTAGGGCATTGAGGGCACTTAGCCAATGTGGCGTATTAGAAAGTAAGTTAAGCGCAACCGTAAAGCTGGGGTCACTAGCATCGGGATTGAGTTTTTGTTGCAATAAATCGCGCGCTTGCAGCTGAATATCAGTATTGGCGAAGCGCACTTTAACTGAACCTACATTGCCAATACGTTCAAAAAATAAGCCAGTAGCACTTAAATTGCCGTTGGCTAAAATTTTCTCAACTCGGGCCTGAGTCTCTAGATCAACCTTAAGGGTTGGCTTAGCAGCAGATATTTGTACTGCTGGAGCCTCGCCAAAAAAATTGGGCAATGAATAGAGTGCGCCAATGCAGAGCACCACCGCAATGACGAGGTATTTCCAGAGCGGGTAACGATTCATTAGTCTTGGTAAATCAAACTGATTTCAAAGTTCCTTTAGGCAAAACGGTAGTAACGGCACCTTTTTGCATTTGTACCTCTGTGCCAGCATTTAATTCTACGGAGATGTATTGATCTTTTACGGCAGTAACTTTGCCTAATAGGCCGCCAGCGGTAACCACTTCATCGCCAACAGCTAGGGCCTCTAACATAGCGCGGGTTTCTTTTTGGCGCTTCATTTGGGGGCGAATCATGACGAAATACAAAACCGCAAACATGAGAATAAGCGGTAAAAAGCTCATCAGACCACCCTCAGTGCCAAAACCTGGTATTTGAGCGTACGCATTGCTAATTAACATATTAAAACCTCCATTTGTAATTAATAGTCGCAATTCTAAACTGTGTGGGGTCCTGCCCCATTAATCTTGACCTGGCTCAACCCCTCGCTGGCGTTGGCTAAGGAATTCTTCACGATAAGCGCTAAAACGATCTTGCGCTAAAGCGGCACGGATTTCCCCCATAAATTGTAGGTAATAAGCAAGGTTATGGATGGTGTTGAGCTGCGCACCGAGAATTTCATTCGCTTTTTGTAGGTGATTTAAGTATGAGCGGGTAAAGTTTTGGCAGGTATAACAACTGCAGGTAGGATCTACGGGGCGTTCATCATCTTTATATCCCGAGTTACGTAATTTGAGATCGCCAAAGCGGGTAAAGAGCCAGCCATTGCGAGCATTACGTGTTGGCATTACACAATCAAACATGTCAATACCAAGACTTACGCCAAGCATTAAGTCTTCAGGTGTGCCAACGCCCATAAGGTAGTGTGGTAATTGTTTTGGTAGCTGCGGCGCGGTATGGGCCAGAATCCGCTCAAACTCAGGCTTTGGTTCGCCAACCGAAAGACCGCCAATGGCAATGCCGTCAAAGCCTTGTGCGCTGACAGCGGCAAGCGAGAGTTCACGTAAGGCTTCAAACATACCACCTTGCACAATGCCAAAAAGACCATTACCGGTATTTAGTGCACGAAATCGCGTGAGCGAACGCTCGCCCCAGCGTAAAGAAAGTTCTAGTGATTCACGTGCCGCTTTCTCGGTAGTTGCTTTGCCTTGACTTTCATAAGGAGTGCATTCATCAAACTGCATAGCAATATCGCTATTAAGCACGGCCTGAATCTCCATGGATACTTCGGGCGACATAAATAATTTGTCGCCATTAATGGGCGAAGAAAAAGTTACGCCTGCTTCCGATATTTTTCTTAGTGCTCCCAGGCTAAATACTTGAAAGCCACCCGAATCAGTCAAAATAGGTTTATTCCATGCCATAAAGCGGTGTAATCCACCATGGCGTGCAATGATCTCAAGCCCAGGGCGTAACCAAAGATGAAAAGTATTGCCGAGCACAATTTGGGCTTTGACCTCGGTCAAGTCTCGTGGGGTCATGGCCTTGACCGTGCCGTAGGTGCCTACTGGCATAAAAATTGGCGTTTCTACGGTGCCATGAGGTAGATCAAGACAACCTAAACGCGCGTGGCTTTGAGAATCTTCGGCTAAGACTGAGAATTGCATGGGCGGCATGATCGTGAAGAGAGGTAAATGCTACAGAGGTGGATGGGCTAGACGGTGCAGCAGCATAGCATCACCATAACTGAAAAAACGGTAGCGCTGAGCAATTGCATGTTGGTACGCTGCTTGAATCGGGTGCATCCCCGCAAATGCACTTACTAACATGAGCAGAGTAGATTTGGGTAAGTGAAAATTAGTAATCAAGGTATTGACAATAGCAAACGAAAATCCGGGTGTAATAAAAAGTTTAGTTTCTCCGCTACTAGCACCGCTTAAGGCATAACTTTCTAGGGCGCGCAAAGTTGTCGTGCCTACTGCGATCACTCGTTTTTGCTGTGCCTGAGTATGCTTAATTTGGCTAATGATTGCAGGTGGAATCGTATAATACTCTGCATGCATTATGTGTTGCGTTAAATTTTCTTGTCTCACCGGTGTAAAAGTGCCCGCACCAACATGTAGTGTGAGAGTATTAATTTGCACTCCTTTATCCTTCAGCTGTTTTAGTATGGCATGATCAAAATGCAATCCAGCTGTGGGGGCTGCTACTGCCCCGGGATTTTTTGCAAGCACAGTTTGATAGCGCTCAACATCGACTTGATCAGGGCGATGAGTAATGTATGGAGGTAAAGGTGATTCGCCAAATTGGGTTAGCAAAGACAAGACTTTTGCAGGAAATTGAATTTCGTAAAAGGGTGCAGTGTGCGCGCTTACCTCAACTTCTATTGCTTGCATGGTTGATTCAGCTGGGTGTGGGTGCAAAATTAAGCGCGCGCCAATTTGCGGATTTTTTGAAGCCCGAATTTGTACAAGTGCGCTAGTTTCACCAGTGATGCGCTCAATTAGCAATTCAATTTTGCCCCCGCTAGGCTTATGACCATAAATACGCGCTGGAATCACCCGAGTGTCGTTCAAGATGAGGAGGTCTCCTGGCTCGATCAGCCCAAGTAGATCGCGAAATTGGCGATCCATCAGGCGAGTTAAACCACCAGGTTCAGTAATCACCTCAAGAAGCCGGCTATCTGACCGTTCCGCAAGCGGAAACTGGGCAATTAGTTCGGTTGGTAGGTCGTAATTGAAATCAGCAAGGTGCATAGCGTTACCATCGGAGATTGGATTCTAACCATGACTAAGCTTACTCTGCCACCTAATCTGATAAAAATGGGTCTTGATAGCCCAATTGCACTAGCCTTGCACCTGCCAGCGCGCTATGAAGACGAAACTGAGCTATGGTCTATTGCTGATGCGCTGGAGCAGGGCCGTTTTAATGCGGTTCAGACACAAGGTAAGGTGGTTGCTTGCCAAGTCGTTTTTCGTCCCAGACGTCAGTTACTGGTAACCCTTGAGGATGACACTGGTACCTTGCATCTACGTTGGCTTAATTTTTATCCTAGCCAGCAAAAGCAAATGGCAGTTGGGGCTCATTTACGGGTAAGGGGAGAAATTCGCGATGGACATTTGGGATCTGAAATGGTCCATCCGACGGTAAAAGCAGTTGCTGCTGATTCACCCTTACCTAAAAGTCTAACCCCTGTCTATCCTGCCACAGCAGGCGTAAGTCAAACAGTAATTCGTAAAGCGGTAGCGCAAGCCTTGATTCATCCAACCATTCAAACCTTCTTGGCTGATGTCTTACCAGCGCAATTAATGACCGAGCTTTTGCCCGGTGATCAATGGTATCCATTACATCAGGCCATTCATTACTTGCATCAACCACCTGCAGATGCCGATACACAAGCCTTGTTAGAGCGCACTCATCCCGCTTGGCGCCGTGTTCAGTTTGAAGAATTATTAGCGCAACAAATTTCCTTAAAACGTGCCCATGCGGCAAGGCGCCAACGGCGCGCGCCCCAATTACTGACAGACCCCAAGCTGGCAACTAAGCAGACGAAAGGTAAAACTCTAGAGCAACAATTACTCGCAGTCTTGCCATTCCAGTTGACCCAAGCACAAGAGCGCGTTTGGGCTGAAATTCAAACTGATTTAACGCAACCCTTTCCAATGAATCGCTTATTGCAGGGCGATGTGGGTAGTGGTAAAACCGTCGTCGCTGCTTTAGCTGCGGCGCGCGCTATTGACCAAGGTTTTCAGGCAACGGTAATGGCGCCCACCGAAATTTTAGCTGAGCAGCATTATTTAAAAATGCGTGAATGGTTTGAACCCTTGGGCATTGAAATTACTTGGCTAGCAGGTAGTCTAAAACCCAAAGAAAAAAAATTAGCCCAAGCCCAAATTGAAAGTGGAACAGCTCAATTAATTATTGGGACTCACGCCATAATTCAGGAGGCGGTGCATTTTGCCAATTTGGGTTTGGCAGTGATTGATGAGCAACACCGTTTTGGTGTACGACAGCGGCTTGAAATTCAGCAGCGGGTTGGCTCTGAGATAATCTATTGTCATCAGCTGATGATGTCGGCAACGCCTATTCCACGAACCTTAGCGATGACGTATTACGCCGACTTAGATGTTTCGGTTATCGATGAATTGCCCCCTGGGCGCAAGCCCATTACTACCAAATTGATTAAATCTAGTCGCCGCCCTGAGGTAATCGCTGGCTTGCAGGACTGGTTGCAAAAAGGGCATCAAGCTTATTGGGTATGTCCTTTAATTGAAGAATCAGAGGTGCTGCAACTACAAACTGCGGAAGAGAGTTATGCCCAATTAACTCATGCTTTACCGCAATTTAAAGTTGGTCTTGTGCACGGTCGCCTAAAGAGTGTGGAGAAGGCAGCGGTGATGGCAGCTTTTAAGGCCAATAAAATTCAATTACTAGTCGCGACCACGGTAATTGAAGTGGGAGTTGATGTACCTAATGCTGCATTAATGGTAATTGAACATGCCGAACGTTTCGGCTATGCCCAAATTCATCAATTGCGCGGGCGAGTGGGGCGCGGATCGGCAGATTCCGTTTGTCTATTAATGTACGCTGAGCCGCTTTCGCTGGCCGCAAAGGAGCGCTTACAAACACTGCGCGAAGTAGCGGACGGGTTTGTCATTGCGGAACGTGATTTGTCTCTTCGTGGGCCTGGTGAGTTATTGGGCGCCAAACAATCGGGCGACGGCATGTTACGTTATGTCGATTTACAGCGTGATGCTTGGTTGGTAGAATTAGCCCAACTTGCTGCGAACCGTATTTTGCAGGAGCATGCTCACGTGGTTGACCAACAATTGCAGCGTTGGCTTGGCTCCCGCACTGAATTTCTAAAAGCTTGATAATCCCACCATGACCTTAACTGAACTACGTTATATCGTTGCTGTGGCCCGCGAACGGCATTTCGGCCGCGCTGCTGAAGCTTGCCATGTGTCCCAACCAACTCTTTCGGTGGCAATTAAAAAATTAGAAGAAGAATTGGGCTCACAAATTTTTGAACGCACTAGCGCTGAAGTTGCCTTAACCTCAAATGGGGCGCTAATTGTGCAACAAGCTCAACGGGTTTTGGAGGAGGCTAATGCCCTAAAGCATTTAGCTAAGCACGGACAAGATCCTTTAGCGGGCCCAGTCCGCTTGGGCGCAATTTATACCATTGGCCCTTATTTACTCCCTAGTTTAGTGCGCGTAGCGCGGGAAACTTTGCCACAGGCGCCCTTATTTCTTGAAGAAAATTTTACTGTGCGCTTACTGGAAATGTTGCGGCAAGGTAATTTAGATTGTGCCGTTTTAGCCGATCCTTTTCCCAATGTGGGCTTAGATAGTATTGATCTTTATGATGAGCCTTTTTTAGTGGCGATTCCCGCAGGCCATCCTTGGGGGCAGTTAGCTGAAATAGATCATGAAGAATTGAAAGAACAAAACACCTTACTCTTGGGAGCGGGGCATTGTTTTCGTGATCATGTACTCGGGGTTTGTCCTGAATTAAATCGCTTCGGCGGGAATTCAATGGATGGCGAGCAGCGTAATTTTGAAGGCTCATCTCTGGAGACAATTCGACAAATGGTCGCGGGCGGCATTGGCATAACCGTCTTACCACGCACTTCAGTGCCCGACCCTAAAACACAAGAAGGGCTGATTCGTTATGTGCCTTTTGTCGCACCCATTCCCACTAGGCGAGTGAGTTTGGTATGGCGCAAAAGCTATCCGCGGGCAGCACTTATGAAGATATTGGCGCAGACAATTCAAGCTTGTCAATTACCTGGAGTGAAGGCAATCTAATTTTGTCCCGCTTGCAAGCCTACATTCAACTGATACGCTTGGATAAGCCAGTTGGTATTCTTTTGCTTTTATGGCCAACTTTATGGGCACTCTTTTTAGCCAGTGGCGGCTGGCCCAAACCCGATTTACTAGTTATTTTTGTAGTCGGGACTGTGCTAATGCGTAGCGCAGGTTGTGCAGTTAATGATTTTGCCGATCGCGATTTTGATCGCCATGTTGAGCGCACCCGCGAACGCCCTTTAACCAGCGGCAAAGTGGGCACAAGCGAGGCATTATTGCTGGCTGCAGGCTTAGCACTCGCTGCCTTTGTATTAATTCAGCCATTAAATCTACTCACTAAATCATTATCTGTATTTGCTTTATTCATCGCCATGGTCTATCCCTTTACGAAACGTTTTTTTGCGATCCCGCAGGCGGTACTTGGCATTGCCTTTGGTTTTGGAATTCCCATGGCATATGCGGCAGTACAAAATCAAGTCCCCCCTGAAGCCTGGATTTTATTGCTTGGGAATATTTTTTGGGCAATTGCTTATGACACTGCTTATGCGATGGTTGATCGTGAGGATGATTTGCGTTTAGGTATTCATACTTCAGCTATTACCTTTGGTTGCTTTGAAGTAAAAGCCATCGGTTTTAGTTATGCAGTCTTACTCATAACCCAACTGTGGGTTGCGAACTTAGCGCAGTTAAGTATCTATTTTTATCTGGGTTGGCTAGCGGCATTCGCTTGTGCAATCTATGAATTGCGTTTAGTTTCAAGCCGCGAACGAAATAACTGTTTTGCAGCCTTTCGGCACAATAATTGGCTTGGTGCTTGTTTATTTTTAGGAATTGTTGCCGGATTATTGGCTTAATTCATCGCCTAATTCTTTACCTCTTTTAGCGGCTGCCTCTAGCGCATTTTCTAAAATAACTTGCCATTGTTGATTTTCTAAAACCGCTAGTGCGGCTGCGGTAGTGCCGCCTTTAGAAGTAACCTTTGCACGCAGAGTGGCTGCGGAGTCATTTGATTGTTGTGCTAATGCAGTAGCTCCAGACAAAGTAGCATAAGCCAATTGACGGGCAATTGTGCTGCTTAATCCGAGCTTTTCTCCGCCAGCCTGGAGGGCCTCGAGAAAAGCGAAGACATAGGCTGGCCCACTTCCCGATAAAGCCGTTACAGCATTCATTAGACCCTCTTCGCTCAGCCAGAGGCTTTGACCAACCGCATTACAAATGAGCCCAGCCCTTTCCCGCCCCTTCGTATCGACTGCAGAAGTAGCAAATAGCGCAGTAATACCTTGGCCAATTAAAGCCGGCGTATTGGGCATCGCCCGAATGCATAAGGCATGATCTAACCATTTCGACATTTCAGCTAAACGAATTCCCGCAGCAATACTGAGGACCAAAGCAGCACCGTTCTTTTTTAAGATAGGCCGTAAGCTTAAGGCAGCCGTTTTGAAATCCTGAGGTTTAACTGCTAATACCAGAATATGATCTGCATTAGCCTCGAGTAAAACATCTGCGGTGCTCTCGAGAGTGGTGAGTTGAAAATCTGCGTGGAGTTTTTCACGCGTTGGCGCATACGCATCAACTACTTGTATTTGCTGGGCTAGAAAACCATGCTTTAGTAGGCCACTAATAAGCGCGCGCCCCATATTGCCGCCACCAATAAAAGTGATACGCATATTAGGGTGCAGTGGTTTAGCAGAATTTGTCATCAAGCTTTAATTCTAGCGCTAATTGCGCTGGCCAAAAATGGCAGTGCCAATGCGCACTAGGGTGCTGCCCTCGGCAATAGCGGCCTCTAAATCATCTGACATGCCCATCGAGAGGGTATCAAAATGGGCATAAGCAAGATTACCAAGGCGCGTAGTCGCTAACTCAGTAAAACATTGCCGTAATTGGGCGCAAGCTAAAGCCTGTATCGCCGGATTAGCGCTAGGAGCTGGAATTGTCATGAGGCCGCGTAAGCAAATGGCAGGCAGTTGAGCCACCAGATCACAGAGTTCTGCAACTTCGTGTGGCGCTACACCGCCTTTAGTGGTTTCGCCGCTAAGATTAACTTGTACACAGACCTGTAGAGGCCGCAATTGGGATTCATTCAATCTTTGCACTGAAAGTCGCTGCGCAATCTTGAGGCGGTCAATGCTATGCACCCAGTCAAATAAGGTTGCCACCTCTTTGGTTTTATTACTCTGTAGGGGGCCAATAAAATGCCATTCTAAATTTTGTCTCAGGTCGGCAAGTGCAATAATTTTTTCGCTCGCTTCTTGCACATAATTTTCTCCAAATGCGTGTTGCCCAGCAACATAAGCCTCACGGATAAGGGCTGCAGGTACGGTTTTACAGACGGCAAGTAAGTGGATATTGGTGGGTAAGCGACCTGCTGCATCAGCAGCTTTTCTGATGCGTTCACGAACAAGCTCAAGCCGCTGCGCAATCGAACTCATTGACGGGGAGGATTTTTTGCCTGAATCAGTTGATCTAAAATTTCAACCCAATGCACCACAGGATTTGATTCTTGTTGTAAATGCGTAATGCAACCGACGTTGGCAGAAACGATAACTTTTGCTCCGCTTTCTGCGCAAGCCGTATTGAGATTAGTTAATTTTTGCTGACGTAATTGTGCTGATAACGCGGGCTGCAAAATTGAATAGGTGCCTGCTGATCCGCAGCACAAATGGCTATCTGCGCATAAAGCGACTTGCACACCCAGACTAGATAATAAGCGTTCGATATTGAGGCGAATTTGCTGACCATGCTGAAGAGTGCAAGGTGGATGGTAGACCACCCCAGGTTTTTTATCACTACCAAGTAAGACTTCTAATTGCGGAGCAAAAGCCGGCAAAATTTCAGAAAGATCTTTGCATAATTTAGAAATAGTTTTGGCTTTATCGGCATATTGCGGATCGCTGCGTAACAAGTGACCATAGTCGCTAACCATGGCGCCACACCCAGATGCGGTCATCACAATGGCTTCGATAGGTTTGCCATTGAGGCTGGGTTCAAGGCCCATTACATAGGGCCACCAAGCATCAATATTGCGACGCGCATCTACTAAGCCACCTTCTTGATGATTCAGGTGATGGCGCAACGCTCCGCAACATCCTGCTTTGGCAGCGCTAAGTAAGTTGACGCCAACGGTATCGAGTACCCGTGCAGTTGCGGAATTAATATTAGGCAACATTGCTGGTTGCACACAGCCCTCTAAGATGAGCATAGTGCGCGCATGACGAAGTGGCTGGGTTATAGGACGAGCATGAGGATCAATTTGCTGAGCTGCACCAAGCTGATCAAGTGGATTTTTAAGGGAAGGAATTTTTCTTTTAAGCTCTAAGGGCATCAGCGGGCGAAAGATTCTCCCTAAATTGATTGCTGAATTAAAGAGCCAGGGACGCGTCAATACCTCGCGCAATAACCAGCGCGTAAATCGCTCTTTTAAAGGCCGCGGCGGGGTTTCAGTTTCCGCCCATTGGCGACCGATATCCAATAAATTACCGTATTGAACGCCACTTGGGCAGGTCGTTTCGCAACTCAGACAAGTAAGACATCGATCTAAATGCAAACGCGTTTTTTCGGTTGGCGCACTGCCTTCAGCCATTTGTTTAATGAGATAAATTCGTCCACGAGGACTATCTAATTCATCGCCTAATAGTTGATAGGTTGGACAAGTGGCACCACAAAATCCACAATGAACGCATTGGGCTAAAAGTTTGGCTGCTTCAATACCCGCAGTTGTATTGGCTAAATGAGGAGCTAATTCGGTATGCATTTAGCCGGTTCTAAGCCATGCGACCAGTGGCAAAAATGCCAGCTGGATCGAAGGCTTGTCGTAAGCGCTGTTGAACTGTTACTAGGCCAACAGTAAGTGGGTTTTCGCTTAACAGCGTAAAGCGTTGCGTATTTGCGGTAGAGGGGTTGCTAAGCTTAAATTGGGTTGCATGTCCACCCTGTGCTAAAGCTAATTTTTTAAGTACTGCGAAACAAGCTGGATCACTCGGGCCACGCCACCAACGTTCTTGACCATGCCATTCGAGGGCTAGCGAATTCAATTTACTTTCTGGAAAATTTAAAGAAGGACAAGCAGCAGGTAAGGCTAAGCGGTAGAGTGCGTGCTCTGGATCTGCTATTTTGAAACAAGGTAAATCTTGTTCACGCAGGTCTTGCCAAAATTGCGCTGCAACAGCTGGGGAAACTTCGCTGGCACCAATTACAGAAGTAATCATTGCACTTGCAGAACTAACGGCGGCATGGGCCCCCGCTAAACGAATACTTAACTCACCCTCCTGCTGCTCATTACTCGCACCAATCCAGGCACTTGCTGAAAGTGGTAGAGGCTGCCCAGCCCACTCATTTAGCAGCTTAAGTGCTTGCGCTTGCGAAATCATGGCGCGTAAAGTAAGGCTTGCGGCCGGCTTTGGTAAGACCTTTACCGAGGCTTCGAGTAATAAAGCCAAGGTACCTAGAGAGCCAGGCATTAAACGGGAAATATCATAGCCGGCAACATTTTTCATCACTTTGCCGCCAAAGCTTAGGTCATTACCGCGCCCATCTAGCAAGCGTACGCCCAGTACAAAATCCCTTAAATTACCAGTGCTAATCCGAGCGGGCCCGGCGAGGCCAGCGGCTATTGCACCTCCGAAGGTCGCTTTGTCACCAAAGTGAGGTGGTTCAAAAGCTAAGACCTGATTACGTTCTGCTAAAGCCAGTTCAATTTCTTGCAATGGGGTTCCAGCACAAGCAGTAATCACTAATTCTTCAGGTTGATAATCCAGAATTCCCTGATAAGCGGTTGTACTAAGCTTGGAGAAGCTATTAGGATTGCCATACCAATTTTTAGTCGCGCCACCCTCAATAGAAAGAGGAGTTTGATTTTTTTTGGCTGCAAGTATTTGCTCACGAAATGCATTGACGCTATTTTGCATAAGGCTGCTATCTGCAACTGCAGCTGACATTAAAAGCGCTCCAGCTCGGGGTGGGGCAGCATTCCGCCGCTAATACGCATGCGCCCATATTCGGCGCAACGATTTAGTGTTGGGATGCCTTTATCAGGATTTAATAATAGGTCGGGATCAAAGGCGGCTTTAACGCCCCAAAACATCTCGCGCTCAGCTTCGCCAAATTGCACGCACATCGAATTAATTTTTTCGATACCAACCCCATGCTCACCAGTGATGGTTCCGCCTAGCTCAACGCAAGCCTCTAAAATATCAGTACCAAACTTTTCGGCGCGATGCCATTCGTCGATATCAGCGCCATTAAATAAAATCAGTGGGTGCATATTGCCATCGCCTGCATGAAATACATTTAAGCAGCCTAAGCGGTATTTCACTTCCATTGCTTTTATGCGGTGTAAGAGGGTAGCAATATGGCGGCGGGGAATAGTGCCATCCATGCAGTAATAGTCGGCAGCGATTCGGCCGGCCGCTGGAAAGGCATTTTTTCTACCACTCCAAAACCGCAGCCGTTCAACTTCATTTTCTGAAACCTGAATGCGGCTTACTCCAGCAATTTCTAGGACGGCAACCATGCGCGCAATTTCTTCGCTGACTTCCTCGGGAGTGCCGTCAGATTCGCACAGCAAAATAACTTCAGCATTAAGGTCGTATCCAGCATGAACAAATTCTTCAACCGCACGCGTAGTGGCTTTGTCCATCATTTCTAAGCCTGCAGGAATAATGCCCGCAGCGATAATGGCGGCTACGGCATTACCGCCTTTTTCAATATCGGCAAAGCTAGCCATAATGACTCTGGCGAGCTGCGGTTTGGGTACAAGTTTCACAGTGACTTCAGTCACGATTCCCAGCATCCCTTCGCTACCAATCAAGATGGCTAATAAATCAAGACCAGGCGTATCCGGTGCTAAGCTTCCAAATTCAACTACCTCGCCATTCATTAAAACAACCCGTATACGTAAAATGTTTTGCAGTGTTAGGCCATATTTCAGGCAATGGACACCACCCGAATTTTCACTAACATTACCGCCAATGGAGCAGGCAATTTGTGAAGACGGATCGGGAGCGTAATATAAGTTGAGATGGGCTACGGCCTCAGAAATTGCTAAATTACGTACGCCAGGTTGAACGGTGGCAGTACGAGAGAAGGGGTCGATAGCCAAGATTTTTTTTAATTTACTCAGAGAAAGAACCAAACCTTGAGCAATTGGCATGGCCCCACCAGAAAGTCCGGTGCCAGAGCCACGGGGTACGATTGGCACCTGCAGTTGATGACAGACCTTAAGAATGGCAATGACTTGGGCTTCAGTTTGAGGCAAAGCCACCGCTAAAGGCATCCGGCGATAGGCTGCCAAGCCATCGCATTCATAGGGAATAGTATCTTCGGGGAGCCAAAGTAGTTGATCTTCAGCTAGGATTGGCTTGAGCGCGGCTACTAGCTCTGCTTGGCGCACTGTAATGGCAAGTTCTTCAGCAAGTGGGTTAATAGCGTTCATCAGACTATTTTAGCCATTTACTTATAATCAGGTATGGGTAATCGACTTTCAAAAATAGCTACTCGCACAGGCGACGCAGGGACCACTGGATTAGGTGATGGCAGTCGGGTCGATAAAGACCACAATCGAATCTGTGCAATGGGTGATGTCGATGAATTGAACTCAGAAATTGGGGTCCTTATGACTGAGACATTGCCCCCCACGATCGCCACTGAAATGCTCGCTTTATTTTTGCGGATCCAGCATGATTTATTCGATTTGGGAGGTGAATTATGTATACCCAATTACACCTTATTAAAGGCTGAGCAGGTTGAGCAACTCGACATTTGGTTAAAACAGTACAACGCTAGCTTACCGCCACTTACCGAATTTATTTTGCCCGGGGGAACACGCGCAGCTGCGCAAGCCCACGTTTGCCGAACAGTTTGTCGGCGAGCAGAACGTTCAATTGTGAAGTTAGGTTGGGATGAGCCGATTCATGATGCACCACGTCAATATGTCAATCGACTCTCCGATTTATTATTTGTCTTGGCACGCGTATTAAATCGCGCCGCTGGCGGCACAGATATTTTGTGGAAAAATCAAAACACACCAAGCTAATCTTGGCCGCAATTGTGACCAGCATTAATTTACGTAGTACCTGTTTTTAGCGCCGCCGTTTTTTAACCGCTTGGGCCAAACGTTCAAGCACTTGCACCGAGCTATCCCAATCAATACAGGCATCAGTAATACTTTTACCGTACTCAAGTTGGCTCGGGTCATCCTTGCCTGGGGTGAATTTCTGCGCGCCACCTAATAAATGGCTTTCAATCATGACGCCAAAAATGTTACGTGAACCCGCTTCAATTTGTTGAGCAATATTTTCTGCCACCACGATTTGCCGCTCGTGTTGTTTACTTGAATTAGCATGTGATAAGTCAATCATTAAGCTCGTTGGTAATTTTGCAGCAGCCAGATCAGCACAGGCTTCAGTAACATACTGTGCTTCATAATTAGGTTCTTTACCACCGCGTAAAATTACATGACAATCTTTATTGCCGTTGGTCTGCACCACCGCCACTTGACCATTTTTATGTACCGAGAGAAAGTGGTGGGGACGTCGAGCCGCTTGAATGGCATCGGTCGCAATTTTAATATTGCCATCGGTGCCATTTTTAAACCCAATAGGCGCAGATAAACCCGAAGCCAATTCACGGTGTACTTGACTTTCAGTGGTACGCGCACCTATCGCGCCCCATGAAATAAGATCAGCAATGTATTGAGGTGAAATCACGTCCAAAAACTCACTGCCAGCAGGCATGCCTAAGCGGTTAATTTCCATCAACACTTGGCGCGCAATACGTAAACCCTCTTCAATGCGAAAGCTCTCATCAAGATAGGGGTCGTTAATTAAGCCCTTCCAACCAACTGTTGTACGAGGTTTTTCAAAATACACCCGCATCACAATTTCTAGTTCGCCAGCAAAACGCGTGCGCTCTTTAAGTAAGCGGTGACAGTATTCAAGCGCAGCTCTTGGATCATGAATTGAGCACGGACCGATCACAACTAGTAAGCGATCATCTTTGCCATGGATGCAATTGCGAATATTGAGACGCGTCTGGCTAATCAGTTTTTCGATGGGTGTGCCAGCAATGGGAAAAAAACGAATTAAGTGTTCTGGAGGTGGCAGAACAGAAATATCGGCAATGCGTTGATCATCGGTTTCCGAGGTTTTATCAACGCTGGTGTACCAATTTTCTTGGGGATTTAAGTTTCTTGAGCTCATGAGGCTATTTTAAGCCCATCAGGCAGTTCCGCCAACAGTCATCCCATCAATCCGCAAAGTCGGCTGACCAACACCGACTGGCACGCTTTGGCCTTCCTTGCCACAAACGCCTACGCCGCTATCAAGCTTTAAATCATTGCCGATCATGCTTACTTGCTTTAGTGACTCGGGGCCATTACCAATAATAGTGGCACCTTTTACGGGATATTGAATTTTGCCGTTTTCGACCCAATAAGCTTCTGAAGCTGAGAAAACAAATTTTCCGCTAGTGATGTCAACTTGACCGCCGCCAAAATTGACTGCGTACAAACCGCGCTTAATACTGCCAATAATTTCTTCGGGGTCTTCAGTGCCAGCAAGCATATAGGTGTTAGTCATGCGCGGCATCGGGAGGGAGGCGAAACTTTCTCGGCGACCATTACCTGTTGGCGTCATTTTCATTAAGCGTGCGTTTAGATTATCTTGAATATAGCCACGCAAAATACCATCTTCAATTAAGGTGGTGCATTGAGTGGGGGTGCCTTCATCATCGATTGTTAGTGAGCCTCTGCGGCCATTAAGCGTGCCATCATCGACGACCGTAACGCCTTTGGCTGCTACTCGCTGGCCGATACGGCCAGCAAAAGCAGAAGAGCCTTTGCGATTAAAGTCACCCTCAAGCCCATGTCCTACAGCCTCATGCAAAAGGACCCCAGGCCAACCCGGGCCCATGACGACAGTCATGGTTCCTGCGGCAACGGGGCGTGATTCTAGATTAATTAAGGCGCTATCAACCGCATCCTTGACCCATTGACTAATTAACGCAGCATTAAAATAATTGTAGCCATCGCGCGCCCCACCGCCTGCAGAACCCGATTCGCGCCGGCCATTTTGTTCGGCAATGACATGAATCGAAACCCGCACTAAAGGGCGAACGTCTGCCGCTAACAAACCGTTTGCACGGGCCACTAACACTACATCAAATTCACCGGCTAAGCTAGCCATTACTTGAATAATGCGCGGATCACGGGCTTTTGCTTGACGTTCAATACTTTCGAGTAAAGCAATTTTTTCTTGAGGAAGTAGTGAATCGAGGGGGTTGAGATTGGCATAAAGGGGCGGTAAGGCGGAATGACCATAGGTTTTAGCGAGTACATGCGTACCACCTTGTGGGCCAATGACGCGCGTTGCTTTAGCCGACTTGGTTAATGCCGCCAAGTTAATTTCATCTGAATAGGCAAAGGCTGTTTTATCACCATGAATTGCCCGTACCCCTACGCCTTGATCAATACTAAAGCTACCCGATTTAACGATACCCTCCTCAAGACTCCAGCTTTCATTGTGAGTGCGTTGAAAATACAAATCTGCATCATCTAATTGATGGGTAAACAACACCCCAAAAGTATTGTGTAAATCGGCTTCGGTAAGCCCGCTAGGTTCTAGCAGGATTGATTTAGCAATACTAAGTAGTTCAGCTGCGGCTACAGGGCTAGCGACGGGCATATTCAAAATAGAGGCAACTTTCTAAAATTACAGCTTGCGATGCAAAAGGGCGGGAAGCTTAGAGCGTACTGCGTTTAATTTATCTTTGCTGAGGGTGCCCAAAATAATCCCCTCTCCTTCAACTAGACATTGTTCAATCTCGCCCCATGGATCAATGAACATCGAGTGTCCCCAAGTACGACGGCGATTCACATGGGTGCCCCCTTGAGCAGAAGCCAGCACATAACATTGGTTTTCAATTGCCCGAGCGCGTAACAAAATTTCCCAATGGTCTTTGCCAGTGGTGTAAGTGAAGGCGGCTGGGACAAGATGGCAATCGACTACACCTAATGCACGGTACAACTCTGGAAAGCGTAAGTCGTAACAAATACTTAAGCCTATCTTCCACAACACGCCATTGTGGTTTATTTCTAGCAGCCCTGGGGAAATGCCCGCAATGAGCGTATTAGCTTCATCGTAATGCTCATCAGCCGTTTGAAAGCTAAATAAATGCATTTTGTCGTAGCGGACAATATTTTTACCATGAGGATCAAAGACTAAAGTACTGTTATGTACTTTAGTAGCATGTTCTGTTTCTAGTGGAATAGTGCCGGCAACGATGTAAATTTTTAGTTCTTGAGCCAATTGGGCAAGCTGGTCTTGCATTAGGCCTGCACCAAATTTTTCTCGAATGGTAATTTTATCAAGATCTTTTATGCCCATTAAACAAAAATACTCTGGCAATAAAACCAATTGCGCTCCAGCTTGGGCAGCCTGCTGAATGAGTTGACTAGCTACCCCGAGGTTTTCATTCACATCTGACGTTGACACCATCTGCACTGCAGCAAGACGAAATTGTTGAGGATCGATTGAAGTATTCATGGTTGGTTCTGCTGGGTTTTTATTGTGCTGAAGTACTCACGCGCGGTAATGGCGCTGCTGCTGGCTCTTGCTGCTCTCGGAGTAAATTGCGTTTTCGAATTGAGTCCATTATGCTTGGGTCAAGTGGCTGGCCTTGCTGATTTAATGGAATAATCTCTGGGGTTTGCCAAGAACCTTGAATCAGGTAGTCGGTTTGCATAGCTTTGTTAATTCGATTGGTTAACAAGTATTGCCCTACCAATGCGGCTAAGCCCGCTATGGGATTAATAGCAACTAGTGCCAAAGCTCCAGTTGTAGCATCAAGAGTGGGGAAAATAGTTACGCGCAAATCTTGGGTTTGATTAGGAATGCTGATTAAACCCGACATAAAAACCCGCGCTTGGTTTAATTCCATATTAAATTGATTCGTACGGGCCACGCCATTACGAATATTAAACGAACTTGTAATGCGATTAAATGCAGTACCCTTGCTCGTAAGGTTACCAGCCGTAGTTGTTTCGTTAAAGCTGGCAAACTTTAATAAGCTTTGTAAGCTCAAGACATTCAGTAATTGCACTGCACCGGTATCTACTTCGAGTAAGCGTCCGCTACTGAAATCAATGTCGAGTTGGCCAGCTATTGAACTCCATTGAGGTTCAAAGGGTGAGCCCTGCCAGTCGAGTTTAGCGGTAAGCTTACCCGCACCACCTTCAATTTGATTGGGATTACCCCAGCGAGAAATAATCACGCCTAAATTGCTTACATCAGACTCAACATCAAGCGAAGTATGCTCATTACCTGCTTGCGCAACATCAAACCACTTTCCGGTAATGCTGACTTTCGCTTCTGGATTACTAACGGTAAAAGAGTCGATTTGAAAGCGATCACCTTGGTTGCTCGCTTTTAGGGTTGCTATTCCGAGCTGACCTTTTGCCCACGTAAAATCACCAATAGTGAGATCGAGATCGGGCAATAGGCGGATTTTTTTCTGGTTAGAGGCAGGCGTTAGCGCTTGGTTTGCTAAATTCATTGCAGAATTGACGGCGGGATTAGCGGCATTCGCTGGTGGAACATGCAGGTAGTTCAGTTTGCCGCTAACCCGATTGGGTTTGCCGGATGCTGAATTAATTTGTAGATCAACTTGACCGGCGAGCGCAGGGGAAATGATTCGGGTTATCAAGTTATTATTTTTTCTACTAGCAGTGATGTTGAGATCAGGCCAAGTGCGATTTAAAAAAATGAAATTTTTTATTTGGCCATTGATCTGATCAATAGCCATGTCTGATAGATCGATAGCATTCGAATTTATCGTCTCATTACTGCCTAGATTGCTTAAAAATGTTTGCCAGCTATCGGCATTCAGTTCGGCTAATTGCAAGCTTATATTTGTACCATTTGTGGGCTTAGGTGCTACTACGCCCACACCAATACTTTGGCGTGGCGGCTCGCCATCAGTTAGAGTACCCTGCGCTGAAATTAAATCGCCAATTCGCCCTGACCAATCGACTATATGCGGCTTCGTTTTATCGCCAGGCGTACTATGCACATTAAGCTCTGCTTGCAGCACTGTGCCAATGTCCTTTTTAAATGGTGCAGGCACTGAAAACCCTAAATTTTGTAAATCGAGATTAAGATTAAAGTCAGCCGCTAATTTAGTGGCAGCTATCGTACCCGTGTAATTAAATTTGCCACTAAGAGCATTTAAAAATGGATTTGTAGCAAGCTTGTTGGTGGTTAGGTAAGTTTTGATTATTTCACTATTAGCACTGCCACTTAGTACAAATAATTTTTTATTAACTTTATCGAGCGCACTTGTGATTTTTACTGTACCACCAATAAAATTAGCGCTTACATCTTCAAACTCCGCTTTTTCATCACGCAATCGCAAGGTGCCGCGGATATTTTCTATGGGCGGAAAATCTCCCCATTGGGAGCGATTCTGATTAAGTATTAACTCAGCATCGATTAGGGTCTCAGCGCTTGTTGCTAATGGAATTTGTAAATCGAGCTTCAGTACCGCTGGCCCAGATACTTTAAGATTTTTACTTAACTGATCATGATTGATTAAGACAGGGGTTGGTTGCAGATATGCAAACATTTGCGCAATGTCACCTTGAGCCTCACCTTTAATTTGTAGAATTGGCTTCGCCGCACTCATATTGGCAATACTGGCGGTAAATTGCTGCAAATTTACCGCATTGTATTTTGCTTGCTCAATTGCAATATCAAGCTTAGTTTGCTGAATTGTTACTTGTCCATTGACAGCACTGAAGCTGGGCCATTTGCCTTCGTTAATTGGTAAAAGTGGATCGGGAATAAGGGTGGCATTAACAACAGGTAGATTTACTGAAAACTCACCCACTTGAGGTTTGGCATATGGTATTTCAGTTGGATCGCCCTTAATATGAATTACGCCATTTTTGACTTCACCAGTGGTAAACGCTTTAGCAAGAAAAGCCTTGGTTTCTGCATCCATCGCAATTGGCAGGTATCGATGAATTTGCGGCATCGCGGCACGCGCAAAATTCATATCTAAAGTAAGGAAATCGGCTTCTTTCGGCCCCTTTAAAAGATAGGTGGCCGAGAAATTGCTGGCTAAATCTATATTTTCTAGCTGCATTTTTTTACCGCTAATTTCCCAATTAGTTTTATTTTTTTTCCATTCCAGAATGCCGCTAGCTTGGTCAAACTGAATTTTAGGGTCGCTTAAAAAATTATTAATTTGTAATGCTAAGTGCTGCGAATCAAGCGTCAAGGAGCCCGCTTTTTCAGTGGTCAACAATGTGCCTGTTAAATGCGCAACTGATGGAAGGGCCTTATAAGGAGTGTTAAAACTTAAATCGACTAACTTTGCACTGAGTTTTAGGTCGAGCTGAGCCTCACCAAGCCAAGACGAGGGCAACGGCAAGGGCAAGGGCAACGGCGATTTATTTTCTACCCAACTTAAGTCAATATTTTGTAGCTCGCCGCTTGCGCGTGCATTAGCAATCAGTTGGCTTAGTTTTTTCGGTAAGGGTAAATTTTTAGTAAAAAGCGTGAGGTCTGCTATCTGAATGGAGGGAGCTGAGAAGCCAAATTCTTTTAGCTCAGCATTTTTTTCAGGGGTTCGCCATTTAAAGGTCATGGGCCCAATTTTTTTCAAGACACTATTTGAAGGGCTTTGCAGATCGCGCCAAGCTAAGTTTTTAGTGGTCAGAAAAAATATTTTGCCAGCGCTAGTTTGGGTTAAGTTAAGCTCAATACGCCCAAACCCGAGCCCCTCTTTCTCCTTCATAGTCTGTAGTTGTATTTGTTCGCCATTGAACTCGATGGCACTACTTTCTGGTTTGCCGCCATCGAGCACCAATTTGCCCTTAGAGCTCAATAAACCAGCAACCGAGTAAATTGGTAATTTAAAGTCTTGGGAGAGTTGGGACAAATTTAAACCACTCAAAATCCAAGAAAATTCACCGTCCCAATGGCGCCAGTTACCCGCTTCCCTCGCCAGATAGTGGGTAAAGTTGGCTTGCAATTGCAAGGGCTGTTTGTGCCAAGGACTTTGTAAAACTAATTCACCGTGATGTCGGCGGATTCCATTCGTGAGCACAAAGCGATCAAGCTGAATTGAAATGGGAATCGGATTGCGCGCCAGATCTTGCCAAATAATTTGAGCATTATTGATACTTATTTGATCTTGATCTAGGAGCCAATTTTCTGCTGAAAAATCACTAGGGTCATTTTTTAAATCAACCCCAGCGATCGAAATATTACCCTTTTTATCACGGCGTATCTCAATGCGCGCATCATCAAAATCAATGCGTGCAAAATAGGGTTTCAAGTGATATAAAGTCAGCCAACTTAATTCCCCTTTGATTTGCTTAATTTCAAGCGGGGGCGCAAGATTTGGTATTTTATTTTTAGATGAATAAGCAAACCGGAAGCCCTCAATTTGAAATGATGGTCTAAGTCCAACCCAAGCAACGGTTAGTTGATCAATTTCAACCTCAGAGCCTAAGCGCGCACCGATGAGGCGCTCAATTGCTGGTTTAGAGGTTTCCACTTGCGGCCAGAGCCAAAAGCGAATGGTTAAATGCCCTAAAACGAAGAGCATAGCCAGGCTTGCCATGAGAATAAATAAACGCCGCCACCAGCGTTTTAATTTAAAGTTTTGGGGTCCTAATTTACCGAGCATGACCTGTATTATCCGTCAGCATTACCGCCTCCGACTGTTCCTCCTCAAGAGCACAGATTAAGATAGAGTCATGAGCTTATTTCAGTCCCAAGTGGCCTATTTGCGGCGCCATTCAGTTTTTTCTGATCGCTGGCTTATTGCGAACCCGAATTGGCGGGAGTGGTTAGCCCTTTGGGGGGAATTGCCCTTGGAGCGCGCGGGCATATTGGCGCTCTTGCCGGAGGCTATTGCGGCAGCAAGTAATCCCAATACTGCAGAAACTGAGTTCATGGCGCATATGCGCTTAGCAAGGCAGCGATTTATGATTTGGCTTGCTTTCCGTGACCTGAATCAGCTGGCCAGCTTAGCTGAGGTTACTGCCGCGCTTAGCTTTTTTGCCGAACAAGTGATTACTTTAGCGGTATTGCGTGCCCGCTTAGACCTCCAGACCCGTTTTGGTTTGCCTTGGAGTAATACCTTAAATTGTGAGCTGCCACTGATGGTGGTGGGGATGGGTAAATTAGGTGGCTATGAACTCAATGTTTCCTCCGACATTGATTTAATTTTTCTATATGAACAAGATGGCAATACTCAGGGAGGAGTTAGCTCCCTATCAAATCATGAATGGTTTGATAGGGCTGGTAAGCGGGTGATTAAATTACTTGCCGAGCAAAATGCCAATGGCTTTGTATTCAGGGTAGATATGCGTTTACGGCCAAATGGTGACTCAGGTCCATTAGTTTGTAGTCTCGATATGCTTGAAGAATACTTATCAGTACAAGGTCGAGAGTGGGAGCGCTATGCGTGGATAAAAGGGCGTTTAGTTTGCCCACCATCTTCTGCCATTAACTTTGGGCGATGCAATAAAACATTAACGCAAATTGTGCGACCCTTTATTTATCGGCGTCATTTAGATTACGGTGTAATTGCCGCTCTACGCGAATTACACGCCCAAATTCAGCGCGAAGCTGAGCGTCGCAGCATTAGTCGCTCTGGCCGCCCTAGCCGCGTGCAAGATATTAAATTGGGTCGCGGGGGCATTCGTGAGATTGAATTTTTGGCGCAAATGTTTCAATTAATGCGTGGCGGTACAGATCCTCGGTTTCAGATTCGACCAACTTTAGAAGTATTAAGCTTAATTGCCCAGCAAAATTTATTGCCGCCAGCAGAAATTGATGAATTAGCTAAGGCCTACCAATTTTTAAGGCGCTTAGAACATCGTTTGCAAATTTGGGAAGATCAACAAACCCATTCTTTACCAGAAGATGAAGCAACTCGGCAACGACTAGCAGAAACCATGTCTAGCCCCGACGAGTTGGCAAACAACCCAGCACCTAGCGCTGATTTTCTGGTTCAGCTAGAGCACCATCAAAATAACGTAGCACGGCTGTTTGACAAGGCTTTTGCACTTGATAAAAATGATCGTCTGAATGTCGATGCCCTGTCACCTACTTGGCAACCTGATGTGCGCCATTTTCCTGAGGCCTTACGGCGCTGGCAATTGTGGCAAGCTAGTGCTAAACAAAAAGCCTTACCAGAGTCAAGTCGTTTAATCCTGGTCAACCTTTTAAAAAAAGCAGTTGATTTATTAGTGGTCGAGGCACTTGAGCCCGAAGAGGCTGATCACATTCTCTTGCGGTTCTGTGATTTGTTAGAGGCAATTGCACGGCGTGGTGCCTATTTGGCAATTTTGGCTGAATATCCACAAGCCTTAAATAATATATTTGCCCTACTGAAAACCTCCGAGTGGGGCGCCACATACCTTACCCGCCACCCACACTTACTCGATAATTTATTAGATTCAAGTGCTGAGGAAAAATTAGTTTATGCACCTGAAGAGTACTGGCGTGAAGTAAAGACAAATCTCGATTTACGGCTAGACGATGCTCTACAAGATAGCGATACCGATGAACAGGCAATGAATATATTGCGGGTTTGTCACCAAACCGAAACCTTTCTAATTTTGCTGGCAGATTTAGGAATTGGTACCCAAGAGCCATTGGGTGTTGAAAAAATTAGCGATCGGTTATCTGCACTCGCTGACATCATTTTGCAGGTTACTTACGAGCGCGTTTGGGCGGGGGTGGTACAGAAATTTTCGCTGACAAATGACGAACTGCCACCATTTGCTGTAATTGCCTATGGCAAATTAGGGGGTAAAGAGCTCGGTTATGCTTCCGATTTAGATTTGGTATTTATCTACGCAGCTACTGAAGATGATTTAAAGGCGCAAGAAATATATAACTTATTTGCAAAGCGCATGATTAATTGGCTAACCGCCTTTACTTCTGCAGGTACTTTATTTGAAATTGATACCCGTTTGCGGCCCAATGGTTCAGCTGGATTTTTAGTGACGAGTTTAGGGGCTTTTAAGCAATATCAATTACGCGAAGGAAAAAATGTCGCTTGGGTATGGGAGCACCAAGCCTTAACGCGAGCCCGTTTTGCAGCGGGGCAAATTCACCTAGGGAAGGAATTTGATCTGATTAGAGCTGAAGTGTTGGGGCAAATTCGTGATCCCGTAGCATTGCGTAACGAAATTTTAGCGATGCGGCTTAAGGTGCATGAGGGCCACCCGAATGGATCAAGCAACTTTGATTTAAAGCACGATGCTGGAGGGATGGTTGATATTGAGTTCATTATGCAATATTTAGTCTTGGCTTTTGCCCATCGTTACCCGCAATTAAGTGGAAATTTAGGCAATATTGCTTTACTGAGTATTGCTGCCGATTGTGCATTGATTGATCGCTCTGCTGCAATTGCAGTAGGTAATGCCTATCGTTTATTTAGAGCTAAACAACATCGTTTACGTTTAGATGGGGATGATAAATCGCGCCTGAATTTGCAAGATCATCCTGAATTTGACAAGGCACGCGTACAGGTGATGAGTTTATGGCAGTTAATATTGCAGCCTAATGCTGCTCCAGAAGTTCGCGCGCGTGACGCCGAGTAGTTTCGGTTAAGGTTGCGCCACCGAGCATCCTGGCGATCTCTTCGACCCGTTCAGTTCGGTTTAACGGGCTAACATGCGAAAGGGTTTTTTCCTGATTATGGGTTTTGCTCACCGCCTTACTTACCTTGAGGTGCTGATTGCCTTGAGCGGCCACTTGAGGTAAATGGGTAACGCAAAGAATTTGATGCGACTCGCCTAGTTGACGTAATAAGCGTCCCACAGTTTCAGCAACTGCACCACCAATACCAGCATCGACCTCATCAAAAATTAAGGTGGGAGTAAAAGCAGCTTGACTGGTAATAACACTAATGGCAAGACTTATCCGCGCTAATTCTCCGCCTGAAGCAACCTTTGCCAGTGGTCGGGGAGTGGCTCCGGGGTGCGCTGCAACCAAAAATTCAATTTGCTCTAAGCCTCCTGCACTGCCTTCGGCAAGTGGCAGTAGACTAATTTGAAGCTGGCCTCCAGCCATGGATAAACCTTGCATGGCAGCGGTAACCTCTTGACTCAGTTGCTTCGCCATACTTAATCGTTGTTGTGACAGTTGTTGGGCTAATTTCATAAAATCGGCTTCTGCTACGGCAACTTGTTTTTTAAGTAACTCAATATTTTGAGCCGCGGCAAGGGTTGCTAAACTATCCTCCGTTTCAAGTAAGAGCTGGGGTAATTGCTCTGTGAGAACTTTAAATTTACGTGCTGCGCCATGCAGGGCTTGCATGCGTGCCTCAGTTTCCTCAAGTCGATCTGGATCAAGCTCAATTTTTTGGAGATAGCGTGTCAGACTATGTACGGCTTCATCGATCTGTATTTGGGCGGCTTCAAGGGTCGCGCTAATTTCAGCGAGCTTACTATCGTGAGCACTCAAGGCTTGGATCTCAGCGTTTGATTTAGATAAAACCGTTGCTACTGAATTTTCAACTTCACTTAGCCCGTCAATGACCGCTTGGCAGCCGCTAATAATTTTTGCTGCATTCGCTAAGCGCGCATGATCACTTTGAATTGTTAGCCATTCTCCTTCTTGAGGTGAAAGCGCTTGCAGTTCTTCAAGTTGCCATGTCAGGCGCTCGCGTTCACGCTGCATATCTTGCCCAGCATTTTCAGCTTGCGCAAGTCTACGTCGACTTTCATTCCAGAGGCGAAAATGTTCAGCTACGTTTTTTGCTAAAGCAGTCAAGCCAGCATGGCGATCAAGTAAATCACGTTGTGCACCGCCCTTAAGAAGGAGTTGATGTGCATGTTGCCCATGAATATCAACTAGTTGATCGCCGGCTTCACGTAATTGGGTTAAGGTCGCCACACTACCGTTAATAAAGGCTCGACTGCGCCCATTAGTTTCAATGATTCGTTTTAAGAGCAAGCTTTCGCCGTTATCTTCAAGTGGAAAACCCTGCTCCTCAAGCCAATTTTGCAGGCTTGGCTGTAAATGGGGTTCGAGTCTAAAAAAAGCACTAATTTCTCCGCGCTTACAACCTTCACGAATTTGACTGCTATCAGCGCGCTCCCCCAAAACTAAACTTAAGGCATCAAGCAAAATCGATTTGCCAGCACCAGTTTCACCAGTCAATACAGTAAAGCCAGTGGCAAAATCCAATTCAATTTGGTCGACGATGACAAAGTCACGCAGTATTAGTGTTTGCAACATGAGTTCTTAGTTTGCTGCTGAAATCAAAAGTTCGAGGGGTATTCATTCCAATGCAGTTTTTCCCGCAGCGTTTGGTAATCGCTGTGGCCGCGTGGATGAAGTAGGGTAATCGACTTATCCGACAAGCGCACTTCAATCCGATCGCCAATTTGCAAGTTAGTAAGTGATTGCATATCAAAATTCACAATTACATCACCACCACCTGCTACCTCAATACTGACTACCGCGTCTTGGGGTAAAACAATAGGGCGATTAGACAAGGCGTGGGGCGCAATTGGCACCAACACAATGCCCGGTACTTTAGGATGCAGAATTGGCCCTCCAGCCGACAAAGCGTAGGCAGTTGAGCCGGTAGGGGTAGAAATAATTAGGCCGTCTGAGCGTTGGTTATACATAAATGAGCCATTGACAGCAACCGCGAGCTCTAACATACCCGAGGTACCAGAACGATTGACCACCACATCATTTAAGGCCAGTGCCTGATTAATTACTTGCTGGCCACGCTGAACCACGGCATCTAATAGTGTACGTGTATCAGCCTCATACTCACCGCGAATAATTTGCGGCAATACACTAGCAATATCTTGAATTGGAATATCTGTCATATAACCTAAGCGGCCCATATTAATTCCAACCAAAGGCACTTGACTGCCTGCTAGCTGTCTGCCGATACCAAGCATCGTGCCGTCACCGCCGAGCACGACAGTCAAATCAATCGTGGTCGCAAAAGTGTTGAGAGTTTGCGTAGGATATTGCTTTAATTCAACATGTTTGGCGGTATCTGCCTCAACAAAAACCTCGCAGCCAAGCTCGACAAGTAAGATGGCTAATTCGTGGAGTCGTTCACCAATGCCTTCGGCCTGATATTTTCCAACGAGGGCAATTCGGCGAAAGCCATTTTGAGCTGATTTTGCGGATGGGCTTAACATATAACGATTAAACCATAGGCATAAAATTACTAGCAACATGGATGATCGGTCTCGCGCACTTCTCAAAACCTTAATCGAGCGGTATATCGAGGAAGGGCAACCTATTGGTTCGCGCACCTTATCGCGCTTTTCTGGGCTCGATTTATCAGCCGCCACCATCCGTAATGTGATGGCAGATCTAGAGGAGTTAGGTTTGGTTACTAGCCCCCATACCTCCGCTGGGCGGGTACCAACCCCCCGTGGCTATCGCCTATTTGTTGACACCATGGTAACGGTTCGACCGCTTGAGGAGCTTGCCTCACGGGCGATCGAGAAGGGTTTACCCCCTAATTCACCTCAACAGGTAATGATCTCAGCGGCAGAAATGCTCTCAAATTTGACCCATTTTGCTGGCGTGGTAATGACACCGAAACGGGCCCAGATTTTTAAGCATATTGAATTTTTGCGACTCGGCGAGCGCAAAATACTGTTAATTATGGTTACCCCAGAGGGTGACGTGCAAAACCGTATTTTGCCTACCACCCAAGATTACAGTCCGAGCCAATTGATTGAGGCAGGCAATTACATTAACTCCCAGTTTGCTGGGAAAAGCTTTTCAGAAGTTCGTAAGCGCTTGTTGCTAGAGTTGGATAATTTACGTACCGATATCTCAGGCTTAATGGTTTTGGCGTTAAATACAGGTGTTTCTGAGTCAGCCTTTGCCCAAACCGATATGGTGGTCTCGGGTGAGCGACGTTTACTCAATGTGGGTGATTTAAGCTCCAATTTAGATAAATTACGCAAAATGTTCGATATGCTCGAGCAAAAGTCAGTACTGATGCAATTGCTTGATATTTCGAGTCATGCCGATGGAATTCAAATTTTTATTGGCGGGGAAAGTGATTTACTACCCTACGAAGATTTGGCCATTATTAGCGCGCCATATAGCGTTGACGGGCAAATTGTTGGTACTTTGGGGGTTATCGGTCCGACTCGAATGGCTTATGATCGGGTCATTCCGATCGTTGACATTACTTCCAAGTTATTGTCTGGGGCTTTAAGCAACCCACTTACTTGAGAATTCTGAGTTAACCTTGCCCCTTGAATCTAATTTAGTCCATTCAGTCGAAGCTTATTTGTGAATCAACCATCCCATTTGCGTGCGACGCAAACCGCCATTCTTTTGCTGAATTTAGGCACCCCTGAAGCTCCAACGCGACAGGCGGTAGGCCGATATTTACGAGAATTTTTATCCGACCCAAGGGTTGTAGAAATTCCTAAATTAGTCTGGTGGTTTTTATTAAACCTGATTATTTTACCGATTCGCAGTGGCACCTCAGCCAAAAAATATGCTTCGATTTGGCTAGGTGATTTGGGCTCGCCTTTGTTGCATTATTCCCGCTTACAAGCGCAGGCCTTGCAAGCCAAATTTACGCATGCTGAAGATTCAATAGTGGTTGAATTAGCGATGCGCTATGGCCAACCTTCGATGAATGCAGTGTTTGAAAAAATGAAAGCCCTGGGCACTATTGAGCGACTTTTGGTTTTACCCTTATATCCGCAATACTCTGCCACTACCTCAGCTTCAAGCTTTGATGAAATCTTGCGTTTAATGAGTCGTTGGCGCAATCAGCCCGAGTTACGTATCGTCAAAAATTTTCACGATAACCCTGCTTATATCAGTGCATTAAGCCAGAGCATCATACCTTTTTGGCAGCAAAATGGGCGCCCCAACTTTGCCGCTGGTGAGCGCTTAGTTATGTCGTTTCATGGCCTGCCAAAACGTAATTTGCTATTGGGTGACCCTTATCATTGTGAATGTTTAAAAACTGGACGTTTGTTGGGTGAGGCTTTAGATCTTGAGCCGGGGCAGTATTTAGTGACTTTTCAATCACGCTTTGGTAAGGCCGAATGGCTTAAGCCCTACACCGCTTTAACACTCGAGGCTTTAGGTGCAAAAGAGTGCCCCCGCGTTGATATTGTATGCCCTGGTTTCCCTTCCGACTGCCTAGAAACATTAGAAGAAATCGCCATGGAAGGCAAAATTCTTTTTGAAGAAGCAGGCGGTAAAAACTACAACTACATTGCCTGTTTAAATGATAGCCCACAGTGGATTGATGCCCTAATGATGATTGCTAAAAGCCATTTAGGTGGCTGGCCAATGAAGCCAGAAACAGCGACTGAGTTACATTTACGCGAGGAGCGCGCCACACTAGCAATGTCCCGCTTTGCGGGCGATAATTAACTACAGCACTTGAAAAAACCGACCTTATCCCCAACTAATCGTATGACCCAAGAAAAACCTGACCCACAAAAAAATAATCCCCAGCCTGAAGATACAAGCACTGTACAAGCCGATGCCCATACGACCAGTGCGGCAGATGACACAGCTTCTGCCCCAATTCCAAACATGGGCTCTGAGGCAGAAATAGCCGATCTGAATCAAAAATTAAGCGAAATGCAGGATAACTTTTTACGCGCTAAAGCGGAAGGGGAAAATATCCGCCGCCGAGCTGCTGAAGATATTGCCAAGGCGCATAAGTTTGCGATTGAAAATTTTGCTGAGCACCTGATTCCTGTGGCCGATAGCTTACATGCCGCCTTAGCGACCGAAGCGGTCGATGCAAAGGGCTTTAAAGAGGGCCTTGATATCACCTTAAAACAATTGTCTTCAGCCTTTGAAAAAGGCCGTTTAGGCGAAATTAATCCTGCGCTTGGTGACAAGTTTGACCCCCACTTACACCAAGCTATTGCAATGGTGCCCGCAGACCAAGATGCCAATACCGTGGTTAGCGTATTACAAAGGGGTTATTTATTGGCTGATCGCATTCTTCGGCCAGCTCTTGTAACTGTCAGTCAGGCGAAGTAGTTAGCAGGGTTTGACAGTCTAAAAAGCCCAAAAGCACCGAAAGGAGCCCAAAAAAGGCCTCTTTAGGGCTTGAATTTGGGCTTTTTGCCCCCATTTATCAGAAAGACAATGATTTATAAATTTATTTAAGAAGCAGTATTAACCCGCAATTATTTATTTGGAGCAGATATGGGAAAGATTATTGGCATTGACTTGGGCACAACCAACTCGTGTGTATCGGTTGTTGAAAATAACGCCCCCAAGGTAATTGAAAACGCTGAAGGTGGTCGTACCACCCCTTCGATTATTGCTTACACCGAAGACGGTGAAGTATTGGTTGGAGCGCCCGCTAAAAGACAGTCGGTGACCAATCCTAAAAACACTATTTATGCCGTCAAGCGTTTAATGGGCCGCAAATTTACGGATGCCGAAGTGCAAAAAGACATCACCTTGATGCCTTATGAAATTGTGCAGGCCGATAACGGTGACGCTTGGGTTGAGGCGCGCAGCAAAAAAATGGCACCACAACAAGTTTCAGCAGAAATTTTGCGCAAAATGAAAAAGACTGCCGAAGATTATTTGGGCGAAGAAGTCACTGAAGCAGTTATTACTGTGCCAGCTTATTTTAATGACAGTCAACGTCAGGCCACTAAAGACGCTGGCCGAATTGCTGGTCTCGATGTCAAGCGGATTATTAATGAGCCGACTGCAGCTGCACTAGCATTCGGTCTCGATAAACAAGATAAAGTAGATCGCAAAATTGCGGTATACGACCTTGGTGGTGGCACCTTTGACGTGTCAATTATTGAAATTGCCAACGTTGACGGCGAAAAACAATTTGAAGTGTTATCAACTAATGGCGATACATTTCTTGGCGGTGAAGATTTTGATCAACGTATTATCGATTGGATCATCGCTGAATTTAAGAAAGAGCAGGGCGTTGATTTAAGTAAAGATGTGTTAGCTTTGCAGCGCTTAAAAGATGCTGCTGAAAAGGCCAAGATTGAGCTCTCGTCTGCCCAACAAACCGAAATTAACTTGCCTTATGTGACAGCAGATGCGAGCGGTCCAAAGCATTTAAATTTGAAATTAACCCGCTCTAAGCTCGAATCTTTAGTTGAGGGTCTAATCGACCGCACTAAAGGCCCATGCGAAATAGCGATTAAAGATGCTGGCGTATCGATTGCCGATATCGATGATGTCATTTTAGTTGGTGGCCAGACACGGATGCCTGCAGTACAAGATAAGGTCAAAGAAATTTTTGGTAAAGAGCCTCGTAAAGACGTTAACCCCGACGAAGCTGTCGCAGTAGGCGCCGCGATTCAGGGTTCAGTGTTATCGGGCGATCGCAAAGATGTGCTTTTGCTCGACGTAACCCCGCTTTCTTTGGGAATTGAAACCCTTGGCGGTGTGATGACGAAGATGATTCTGAAGAACACGACTATTCCAACAAAGCATTCCCAGGTTTATTCCACTGCCGAAGATAATCAGCCAGCAGTTACCATTAAGTGCTTCCAAGGCGAGCGTGAAATGGCCAGCGCTAATAAATTATTGGGTGAATTTAATTTAGAGGGCATTCCGCCTGCACAACGCGGTTTGCCACAAATTGAAGTGACCTTTGATATTGATGCCAATGGTATTTTGCATGTCACTGCAAAAGACAAGGCCTCTGGTAAAGAAAATAAAATCACGATTAAAGCAAATTCAGGTCTGACTGAAGATGAAATTCAACGTATGGTGAAAGACGCCGAAGCCAATGCAGTAGAAGATAAAAAAATGCTTGAATTAGTAACAGCTCGCAATACTGCAGATGCAGCTGCTCACTCCACCAAGAAAACCTTGGAAGAGCATGCTAGTGCTTTAGACGCTAGTGAAAAAGAAGCAATTGAAGCTGCCTTGAAATCTTTAGAAGAAGCAATTAAGGGTAGCGACAAGGCTGAGATCGAAGCGAAAACTGAAGCGCTAGGAAAGGCCGCTCAAAAACTCAGTGAAAAAGTACAGGCTGCCGAGCAGGCTAAAGCTGCAGGAGCTGCAGGAGCTGCAGGCGCAGCTGGCGGTGCAGCCAGCGGTGCCAGTGCTCCAGATGCCGACGTGGTCGATGCGGAATTTAAAGAAGTTGATGAGAAGAAGTAATTAACTTTAACCTGAAGCTGTTAATTAACAAGTCGGCCTTGCGCCGACTTGTGCCGTTTTAATGAAGTTGAAAGGAATAACCTGTGGCAACCAGTAAACGCGATTATTACGATGTGCTTGGCGTCGCTAGAGCCGCGAGTGAAGAGGAAATTAAAAAAGCCTATCGTAAGCTAGCGATGAAACACCATCCCGATCGCAATCCTGATAACAAGGGTTCTGAATCTAAATTTAAAGAAGCCAAAGAAGCTTATGAAGTATTAACTGATCCTCAAAAACGTGGTGCTTATGACCAATATGGTCATGCTGGAATTGATCCCAGTATGGGAGGAATGGGCGGTTTTAGCGGCGGTGCAACGGGTGGTTTTGCCGATGCTTTTGGCGATATCTTTGGCGATATCTTTGGCCAGTCTGGCGGACGTAATTCAGGAGGTCCACAGGTCTACAAAGGCTCTGATTTACGTTACAACATGGAGATTTCTTTAGAGCAAGCAGCCGAAGGATATTCAACCCAAATTCGCGTGCCGAGTTGGAGCGATTGCAAGCATTGCAAAGGTATTGGAGCTGAGCCAGGTACAAAGGTAGAGGATTGCCCCACTTGCGATGGTCGTGGCCAGGTTAGGGTGTCGCAGGGCTTTTTCTCGATGCAACAAACTTGCCCAAAATGTCGGGGCACGGGTAAATATACCCCCAAGCCCTGCAAACAGTGTCAAGGTAGCGGCAAAATTAAAGAACAAAAAACCCTAGAAATCAAAATTCCCGCGGGAATTGATGATGGCATGCGTGTACGCTCAGTGGGCAATGGTGAGCCAGGCATTAATGGTGGCCCAGCGGGAGATTTATACGTCGAAGTACGTGTCAAGTCGCATCCCGTTTTTGAGCGCGATGGTAGTGACTTGCATGTACAGATGCCAATTTCCTATGCGGCTGCCACGCTTGGCGGAGGAATTGAAGTGCCAACCTTATCGGGGCGGGTTGAGTTTCCAGTTCCAGAAGGAACTCAAACTGGTAAGACCTTCCGTTTACGCAATAAGGGTATGAAGGCTCTAAGATCGGCTGTGCTAGGCGACCTTTATGTTCATGTGATTGTAGAAACACCCGTGAAGCTATCAGAAGAGCAGAAAAAATTATTGCGTCAATTTGATGAAAACTTAAAACAAGGTGGTGAAAAACATAGTCCACACCAAAACGGCTGGGTTGATCGAGTACGCAGTTTTTTTAGCTAAAGCCGTGTTGCTCGGCAGGAAAGGTTCCTGCCTTCACTTCTTTAATAAAGGCTTTGACGGCAGCTTCGATTGAGGGCTCTCCGAGAAGAAAGTTTTTGACAAACTTCGCTGGTTTACCAGGGCTCATTCCCAGCATGTCGGGTAAGACCAGAACTTGTCCTGAGCAATCGACCCCAGCACCAATACCAATAGTTGGAATTGAAATTTCTGCAGTAATTCGTTTTCCTAAAGCAGATGGAATTGCTTCCAGCACTAGCATTTGTGCGCCAGCTGCGACACATGCTTTAGCTTCAGCGACCATTGCACTAGCAGCATCGGCTACTTTCCCTTGCACTTTGTACCCTCCAAGGATATGCACAGATTGAGGCAATAAACCCAAGTGAGCACAAATCGGCACGCCGCGATCGACCAAAAATTGGATGGTTTCAATTTGCCATCGCCCACCTTCAAGTTTCACCATGTTAGCGCCTGCCCGCATTAATTCGGCCGACGAATCGAGGGCTTGCAGGGGCTCACCATAGCTTGCAAAAGGAAGGTCGGCAATTAAGTAGGCATGGGTATTGGCGCGATTAACGCAGGCCGTGTGATAGGCCATTTGAGCAACGGTAACCGGCGTTGTGCTGGTGTGCCCTTGCACAACATTGCCTAAAGAGTCGCCAACTAAAATGACATCAACACCTGCGCGGTCTAATAATGCCGCCGCAGTAGCATCGTAAGCGGTAAGCATGGTAATCTTCTCGCCTTTTTCATACATGGCAAGCAGTGTATTGATGGTAATTGGCATGACGCCGTCTGAGTAACTCACAGGGGTGAGTGTAATGAATTAATGCGTACTTGGGCGCGAATTTGGGTTTGTAGTGGGGTTATTGCTAAGTTTTGCATCGCAGGTGCAGTTTCTACAAGGTAGTTTATCAATGCGTTGGTGTGCTACTTGCGGTAAAAAGGCTTTAAGAATGCCAAATTCAGGTAAAAATAATTCAGGGCAAATTTCGAGTAGGGGTAACAATACAAATGAGCGCTCAGTAATTCGGGGGTGAGGCAAAGTAAGTTCCATATCATTTTGAGAGCAACCATCGTAAATCAAAATATCTAAATCGAGGGTGCGGGGCGCATTTTCGTAAGGTCGTTCACGGCCAAATTGCTGCTCAATTGCCTGGCAAACATACAACAATCCATAAGGTTGTAATTCAGTTTCAATTTCAACCACGGCATTAATATAATCATTTCCAAGAGCATCGACTGGGGCGCTTTGGTAATAACAACTCTTGGTCACAATGTGTAATTCATTGCGTAAGGCAAGACATACGATGGCATCGGTGATAATTTGTCGCGTATCACCAAGATTACCGCCAAATCCAATAAAAGCACGCGCCATTAAAAGCCCCAATTCAAGTTAGGACTACTTTACAGAAAAAAACAAAAGTTTGCTGGCTAGAAATATAAGTGGTTAGTGCGATTCTTCTAGAGAGGCGCACAAGTACATGAATTACGCCATAATGACTTCTTTTTAGTAGTGGCTTGAAACCCTTTTATGAGCTTTATTGATGTTTGACATTCTAGTGATTGGTGGTGGAAATGCAGCCCTCTGTGCTGCGCTCACGGCGCGTGAGGCTGGTGCCTCAGTCTGTTTATTAGAGTCAGCCCCATTTGAATGGCGAGGCGGAAATTCAACTCACACGCGCAATATTCGTTGTATGCATGACGAGCCACAAGATGTTTTATTGGAGGTGTATTCAGCAGATGAGTATTGGCAAGATTTATTAAAGGTCACTGGTGGTATTACTGATGAGAAGCTGGCCAAAATTGCAATTCGAGAATCTAGTACTTGCCGCACGTGGATGCGTAAATATGGTGTGCATTTTCAAGCGCCGCTATCGGGAACTTTGCATTTATCTCGAACCAATGCTTTTTTTATGGGCGGAGGCAAGGCTTTAGTCAATGCATACTACCGCAGCGCTGAAAAATTAGGCGTGAAAATTTGTTATAACGCACCAGTAAAGTCGATTAAGTTAGAGGGCGATCAATTTAGTGCAGCCATCCTTGAAAATGGCGAGCGTATTACAGCCAAAGCTTGTGTATTAGCCGCTGGCGGTTTTGAGTCGAATATTGAATGGCAAAGAGAAGCTTGGGGTATCGATGAGCAGGGTAAGAGCCCAGCTGACAACTTTTTAATTCGTGGTACAACTTTTAATCAAGGCGTCTTATTAAAAAATATGATTGAAGCAGGGGCTGATTCAGTTGGCGATCCTACGCAAGCCCATATGGCCGCCATAGATGCTCGTGCACCCTTATATAACGGCGGTATTTGTACACGTATCGATTGCGTCTCACTTGGCATCGTTGTGAATGAGAATGCCCAACGTTTTTATGATGAGGGTGAAGATTTTTGGCCTAAGCGGTATGCGATTTGGGGTCGCTTAGTGGCGCAACAGCCTAGTCAAATTGCATATTCCATTATTGATTCAAAATCGATTGGCCGCTTTATGCCACCTGTATTTGAGGGCACAACTGCCGATAACATCACTGATATCGCATTACAGCTAAAACTCGATCCCTTGGCGTTAAATCAAACTATTGATGATTTCAATGCCGCTTGTCGTTTGGGAACTTTTGATCACACCACCTTAGATGATTGTCATACCGAGGGGCTTACTCCAGCCAAAACCCATTGGGCTACCCAGATTACCGTACCACCTTTTTATGCTTACCCTCTCAGACCCGGCGTTACATTTACTTATCTTAGCTTGAAAACTGATGAAACTACCGCGGTGCACTTTAATGGCCAGCCCAGCCATAATTTATTTGTGGCTGGCGAGATGATGGCAGGAAATGTCTTGGGCAAAGGTTATACAGCAGGAATAGGGATGGCGATCGGCACGGCATTTGGGCGCATTGCAGGAAAAAACGCAGCGATGGCGGCTCTTAATCTGAGTTAAAGCATGATAAACAGGGATCAGATAACGATTTAAGTAACTAGGTTTTTAAGTCTTCAGCATTCGGTGAGGATGCGCCTTTGGATTTACGCCGCCGCCGTTTGGTAACTAATTTTGTCGCAGTGCCATTTTTTAGGTCTTCTTCTTTAGCTAATGCAATAAGTTCTTCTCGGGCACTGACATCGGCATCAATAAATTGCGTCCACCAATAACCTAATGCACTAGGTAATTCACCTGTACTACAGCGCAATAACATAAAGTCATAGCCCGCTCGAAAGCGAGACGATTCAATTAGGCGATGGGGGAAACGGCCCAGACGTTTTTCAAAGCGGGGCTGCATAGTCCAAATTTCGCGCATATCTGCTTCAAAACGCCGTTGAATAGTAACCCCACTATTTTGGCTGGTAACTGTGTCATCCATCGCAGCGTGCAGGGCAGGCACATTCGCCATACCCCCAGCCAAATTACGTCGCCAGTTTTGGGTTAAGTCGGGCCACAGCAAGCTAGCAAAGAGAAAGCCTGCCGAGACGCCTTTGCCTGCTTGAATGCGCTCATCGGTATTTGACAGCGATAGCTTGATGAACTCGGTGCCAGTGCCGCTAGCAGAATCTCCATCTAAGGCCTTGTCGAGCAGTGGAAGTAAGCCATGGTGTAGCCCAGCTGCCCGCAGACCTTCAATTGCAGGCCAAGAGTGGCCCGACATCAGCAGTTTGAGAATTTCATCGAAGAGTCGTGCGCTTGGCACGTCATGAATTAGATCAGCTAAATCGGCAATTGGTGCACGTGTATCGGGATCAAGCGTAAAACCTGTTTTAGCGGCAAAACGAATCGCTCTTAACATCCGAATCGGATCTTCTCGGTAGCGCTTACTCGGCTCGCCAATCATCCGTAAAGTCTTTTTTTGCATATCATGCATACCGCCGTGATAATCATACACAGTTTCAGAGGCAGGGTCGTAATACATTGCATTAATACTGAAGTCGCGACGCTCAGCATCTTCTGCCTGTGTACCCCAGACATTGTCGCGTAAGATGCGCCCACTTTCAGCGACATGTTCTCCCACATGGTCAAGCATCGCTCGAAAAGTTGAAACCTCAATAATTTCGGGTCGCTCCTTACCAAAGAAAGTGACATGCACAATTTGAAAGCGCCGCCCAATCAAGCGAGATTTACGAAATAATTTTTGTACTTCTTCAGGAGTAGCATTGGTAGCAACATCAAAATCTTTTGGGCTAATGCCCAACACTAAGTCTCGTACTGCTCCGCCCACAATAAACGCAGAGAAACCAGCCTGTTGCAAAACATGGGTAACTTTGACAGCATTTTTTGACAATAAATGGGGATCAATGCGATGGGTTTTTTTGCTAATGCGTTTGGGAGTATTTGCGCTTTTAGCACTAGTGACTTTAGGTTTTTGCTGGCGCTTAATCAACCCTTTAATAAACTTAGTAATCAATTGAATAGCTCAAGAATTGGCCAGCCCCTTTTTTGGGCCTCGGCGCGTAAAAGTAGATCTGGATTAGTGGCGATTGGATCAGTTACTTTTTCAAGTAAGGGTAAGTCATTGAGTGAATCAGAATAAAAATAACTGCGGGGTAGTTCGGCTAATGATAGCCCTAAGCCACTTAACCACGCTTCAACACGGTGAATTTTCCCATCTCGAAAACTAGGTATGCCTTTAACAGTGCCAGTGAAGTTAGCTTCAGGCGCATCGTCTACTGTGGCAGGTTCAGTTGCTACTAAATGAGTAATGCCAAAACTTTCAACAATTGGTCGCGTAACAAAACTATTCGTAGCCGTTACAACACAACACAAGTCTCCAGCATCGAGATGGCGTTTTACTAAATCAATTGCTTGCGAGTGTACTTTGCCAGTAATTACTTCGGCCATAAAGATCTCATGCCAAGCTTTTAATTGGGGGCGCGAATGCTCAGAAAGCGGCTTTAGGGCAAAACTTAAAAATGCATCTATATCAAGCTTACCTTCTTTATAGTCGCTATAAAACTGTTCATTTTTTTGAGCAAATACTGCTCCATCAACAACCCCAAGGCGCACTAAAAATTGGCCCCATTCGTAGTCGCTATCGAAGTGCAACAGGGTGTGATCTAAATCAAATAATGCTAAGCTTGTCATCCAGCGTTACCATGATTAGAGTTACTCATCGAGTTAGGTGAAATTTGAAGTAATTCACGCACTAGCGGTAAAGTAACTGCCCGCTTCATTTCTAAAGAATACGCATCGAGTGCATCTAACAGCGCCATTAAGTTTGGCATATCGCGATAAAAGCGTTGCAATAACCAAGGCAGTACTTCGGGCGATAAATTTAAACCACGCTCAGCAGCAGCTTGTTCCAATGCCTGCATTTTCTCATCATCATTTAAGGGTTGCACTTGAAATACCAAGCCCCAGGCTAAGCGAGTCCGCAAATCCTCACGTAATTGCAAACTAACAGGCGCACTATTGCCAGCCATAAAAATAAATAAGTTATGACTACCATGAACAAGATTTAAAATACGAAAAAGTGCTGCAGATAAACGTTCGTCAAGCTGATCAACATCATCAATCGTAATAATGACGGCTTGAGTTTGGGTCAGTAAATGCGGCAACCTTTCTTCTAAGCGAACCCACGAAACAGGCTCGCTTGCTTGTAGGGCAAAGTGTTGTAACTCGAGTTGGTGGGCGGCATGATTTAAGGCACCCAGTAAATGCGAGCGACCCGAGCCATTTGCCCCCCACCAGTAAAGCCAGCGATGATTGAGCGCATGCAGCGAATTGGTTGAAGGTTGCTGCTTCCAGCCTGCAACTAGTGATTGCAGATGAGCCAGTAAAGCTTGATTACCAGTCGCTAAAAAATTATTTAGAGTTGCCTGCTGGGGCTGACTAAGGTCAAGCGCAAATTGTTTCGGTAGCGCTGGATTTGGCATCATCACGATTATTTTTTTGATCCTTGATACCAATTTGATGCCGTATATAGCGACCAAGCAAATTGAATCAGGACCAGACTCACTGCGCTGGCTGGTAAGGCAAGCAGTACTCCAACAAATCCAAACAGCTTACCGAAGATGAGTAAGGCAAATAATACTGCGACTGGATGAAGGCCAATGCGCTCGCCGACGAGACGAGGCGTTAAGAAAAAGCCCTCTAACATTTGGCCAATACCAAATATGACTAATACACCAACAACTTCTGCTGTAAGACCAAACTGTAAAATAGCCGCGAGGACAGCGAGTATAAATCCCAGCCAAAAACCTAAATAAGGAATGATGACCACAATTGCGGTAAAGACTCCTAAAGCAATTGCGCCACGTACACCAATAATGGAAAGGCCCGCGCAGTAATAAACTGCCATCACCAAAATAACTAGTATTTGACCGCGCAAATATTGTGAGAGTAAACCATCGGCTTTAGCGCAAAGATGTTGGGCGATTGCTTGAAAGCGCAAAGGTATTAATTTTTTTAAATATTCAAAGAAGTGATTCCAATCAAGCAGAAGATAAAACAACACAAAAAGTGTTAAGACTAAATCGATTAAAACACTAAGAATTGATCCGCCCGACGAGAGGATGGTGCCTAAGGTGGTATTAACTACGTTCTTAGCGTTATCGCTTAATAAAGCACCAATTTTTTGAGTGGCGATTTCTTTAAGCGCGCCCCAATCAAAAACAATATTGTGCTCGGCCAATTTTGGCGCTAGCCACAATTGGGTTTTTTCAATCCAGCTAGGCAATTGCGCCTTAATTAAGGGAATTTCTTGACCAATTAGGCTAATTAGCAGAATGACAATGCTGGCCAGAAGGCTTAAACCAAAAACCATTGCTAAACCGGCAGCCAATGCTTTTGGCAGACGATGACGCTCGAGCCATAAGCCTACTGGACGTAAAGCGTACGCCAAAATGAAGGCAGCAAGAAAGGGAGTAAAAATTTCGGCCATGGTGCGTTGATCCTCTAGAATTCAATGATTCTACTGATCAAGTACAGTTCACTCCTAATTAACTCCTTTTTTATGACTAAATCTTCCCCTCTTCAAGCTAAAGGCCTCTCCTATCGTGATGCTGGAGTCGATATTGATGCCGGCGACGCCTTGGTTGAACGAATCAAGCCTATGGCCAAAAAGACCATGCGTGAGGGGGTTTTAGCGGGGATTGGGGGTTTTGGAGCCCTTTTTGAGATTCCCAAGCGCTATCGTGAACCCGTCTTGGTTTCAGGTACTGATGGGGTTGGCACTAAGCTTAGACTGGCTTTTGAATGGAATTGCCATGCCACTATTGGCCAAGATTTGGTTGCGATGAGTGTGAATGATATTTTGGTACAAGGGGCTGAACCTTTATTTTTCCTTGATTATTTTGCTTGCGGTAAATTAAGTGTTGAGACCGCTGCGACGGTAATTAGCGGAATTGCTAAAGGCTGTGAGTTGGCAGGGTGCGCCTTGATTGGTGGTGAAACAGCAGAGATGCCCGGCATGTATCCCCCCGGAGAATACGATTTAGCTGGTTTTGCTGTCGGCGTAGTCGAAAAATCAAAAATTATTGATGGCTCACGAATTTGCCCTGGAGATGCAGTGATAGCAATTGCTTCGAGTGGCGCCCATAGCAATGGATATTCGTTGGTGCGAAAAATTATTGAGCATGCTGGGGCAAAGCCAAGCGATGATTTAGATGGTCGGCCATTAATAGAGGCGGTTATGGCACCAACTGAAATTTACGTTAAACCACTCTTACAGCTCATGACTGAAATTGAGATAAAAGGCTTAGCGCATATTACTGGCGGCGGCATTGTTGATAATGTGCCGCGGGTCTTGCCTGAAAAAATGCAAGCTGTTTTACAGCGTGATACTTGGCAGCTACCAGCTTTATTTCGTTGGCTACAAACGCAAGGTAGCGTTGCCGATGCCGAGATGGTGCGGGTATTTAACTGTGGCATTGGAATGATCTTGATTGTCACCCCCGAGCTAGCAGCAACTGCTTTACAGTCACTAGTTACTAAGGGTTTGCAGGCTTGGGTAGTGGGTGAGGTTCGCGAGCGTCCGTCTGGCGAGCCCCAAGCACTCGTCATTTAATTGTCAGTTGCCCTGAGTGGGTGAGTTAAGTAGGCGAGTGAAGTAGTTGAGTTAAGCAATAGTCGAGGGCCTGCCGTTGGCCGTCAAGACTCTGTGAATCAAAGCATTGTCTTCCTGAAATTGCCCTTAGCCAAGTTAACTGTCGCTTCGCAAGTTGACGCGTGGCGGCTAAGGCTTTTTCACGCATGCCGTCATAAGTGTCTTGGCCTGCTAAGTAATTCCATACTTGGCGATAGCCAACAGACCGCATTGCTGGTAGATCAGCATGAATTTCAGGGCGCTTACGTAGTGCAGCAACTTCGTCAATCAAACCTTTATCAAGCATGGCGTCAAAGCGGCTTGTAAGATCCTTATGCAAAAGTTTGCGTTCGCCTGGCTCAAGCGTAATTAGTTTTAGACCAGGAGGAATAATTGCGCCATTGCGCCCATCATGGCTAGGATCGTCAGCCAGCAAACTCGACATCGATCGTCCACTGACTAAAAAGACTTCGAGTGCGCGTTGAATACGTTGTGAATCATGGGGCTGAAGGCGCGCAGCAGTAAGGGGATCAACTTGGTGCAACTCGGCATGTAAGGCTGGCCAGCCCAAGGACTTTGCCCGTGTTTCTAATTGCTCTCTTAGTAGCGGGTTCGCAACTGGTAGTCTTGATAAGCCATAAGCCCACGCACGCCAATACAACATAGTGCCACCAACCACGATAGGAAGATTGCCGCGAGCCAGTATTTCTTGGCAAAGGCGCTTTGCATCTTGGGCAAAACGTGCTGCGGAGTAGCTTTCCTGAGGCTCAAGAATATCAATTAAGTGATGCGGTATTGCTGCACGTTCAGCTTGTGAAGGCTTCGCACTACCAATATCTAATCCCCGATAGACTAAGGCTGAATCCATACTAATTAATTCAACTTGAATCCCATGTAGCGCAACCTGCTGAGCGACCGTGAGGGCTAAATGACTTTTGCCGCTGCCAGTAGGTCCCGTAATACAGAGAATCGTATGGGGGCTTTCAGAGGGGTTACTGGTTGGCCTAGTGGGCTGTTTTAGGGGCATTCAGTAATTATAAGAACCTTGAGTAGCTAAGCCTGTTAATATCCACCTCAATTTCAATTGAAGGGGCTAAGCTAATGGATACCTTAATCCAATTAGGCGATTTCTTTTTACACGTTGATCGCCATTTAGATTTGGTGATTCAAAATTATGGCAATTGGGCCTATGGCATATTGTTCGCAATTGTTTTTGCTGAAACTGGTCTAGTCATTGCTCCCTTTTTACCGGGTGATTCATTATTATTTATTGCTGGAGCATATTGTGCTACTGGTCACTTTAATGCAATTACCTTATGTGGCGGTTTATTAGTGGCCGCAGTTGTTGGTAATACCGTAAATTATTTTATTGGTCGCTGGATTGGCGAAAAGGTATTTGCCAGCCAGTCACGCTGGATTGATCAAGCTGCTTTGCGTAAAACCCATACATTTTATGAAAAACATGGGGGTAAAACAATTATTTTGGCCCGTTTTTTACCGATCGTTAGAACCTTTGCACCTTTTGTCGCAGGCGTTTCTGCAATGAATTTTGCGCGTTTTCAATTTTTTAATATTGTCGGTGCTGGTATTTGGGTCATTGGGTTAGTGGTTGCAGGATATTTTTTCGGTAATATTCCAATCATTCGTGAAAATTTAAATGTCATTGTTTTGGTTGGGGTTGGCGCAGCAGCCTTGCCAGTGGCTTTTGCTGCATTAATTAAGACTGTACAAGCGCTGCGCAACAAGCGGCAAAGCTGAATAGTTCAATTAGCACAACTAATTCTGCCGACTCTGGCTTTCTAAGGTTGCAATATGTTCACGAATTTCATCTGCATCACCTGCTTCTGGTGATGCGACTAAGTAGCGCTGCATATCTTCAAGCGCTGGACGTAAATATTCTAGTTGGGCGAGAATCAGGCCGCGATCACGAATTTCTTCGATTGAATCAGGCAATAAAATAACTAACCTCTGCTGCACACCGAGCAATCTTTCCCAACGTTCATTTTCGGTATAGATTAATTTTAGATTGCGCAGAAAGCGCGACAAAATTTCCCGCGGGCTAGAGGCTCGTAAAAAAATATTTAAAGGCAGGCTAACTTCATCTTGATATCCCTTAGCGTCTAAATAGGGGTCAAGCATTTCTTGTAATTCATTTTTTGAAAGTGAGGCACCAGTTAATGGATCCATCACAATTTCACCTTGCTGCAAGGAAATGCGCATCATGAAATGGTTGGGAAAAGAGACGCCACGAATCTTAAGGCCAATCTGTTGGCCTAATTCCATCATCAGCATCGCAAGCGAAATAGGAATGCCACGCCGACTTTCAATAATATGATGAATATAGGAATTTTCAGGCGCATAAAAATCATTTGGATTTGGGCCAAAGCCTAATTCGCTATAAAAGAAATGCTTTAGATGCTGTAGCTTTTGTACTGCTGAAGTTTCAGGGGTAATACGTTGTTTCAGACGATCGCCGAGTTGATCAATTTGATCCAGGACAGTTTGGACATCTAAGTCAGGAAAAGCGTGCTGAGCAACTGCAATCGCCGCCTCAGTAAGAGGAAAAGATTCATCTTCTGATACCAGAGACGTAAAGTAGTCGAGTTGTCGTGTCGGCATAGTTACTATTTTGCATGACGTAGGAAATTTTGCCAGCGAATTCCGCCGAGCCTAATGCCGATAAAGTAAATCACCGCTGCAAGACCGAGCCAGCCAGTCAGTAGTCCAATGCGCAGCCAAGGCTGGGCTTGTAAGTCGATCCAGTTATGGGCTTGCGAGCCGTAATGCAGGATATAACCAAGAGGAATTAAGCCCACTGTTAGCCGAGCTAGGTATTTCCACCAGCCTGCAGAAGTTGGTAATGCCCCGCGCCAGCAAAGGCCAACCCATAACATGGCAGCATTTAGGCAGGCTCCAAGACCAACCGATAGGGCTAAGCCGGCATGACCTAGCCAAGGCACAAAGACGATATTTGCAAGCTGGGTCGAGACTAAAACCACTAGGGCAATTTTGACTGGGGTACGAATATCTTGGCGCGAATAAAAACCGGGGGCCAAAATTTTTATTAAAATCAGGCCAATCAAACCAACTCCGTAAGCAGCTAAGGCACGTTGTGTCATTAATACATCAAACGCACTAAAACGTCCATAGTGATAAAGCACAGCGGCAATTGGTTCGCCGAATAAAAATAGTGCGAGCGCACACGGTGCGGCGAGCAGGAAAGTGAGTTGCAATCCCCAAACCAATAATTCTTCAGCATGCTTGAGATCTTGATTTGCATTTGCTTTGCTAAGGCTTGGCAATAAAACCGTGCCGAGAGCAACTCCCAGTAGGGCAGTGGGAAACTCCATGAGGCGGTCGGCATAACTTAACCAAGATACGCTACCTGTAGTCAACCGTGAAGCAATATTGGTATTAATTAATAAGGAAATTTGCGCCACCGATACAGCAAAAACCGCCGGCCCCATCAAGCGCAAAACTCGCCGCGCATCTGCATTGAGAAAGGCTTTATGAATAGCACCTGGTAAAAAGCCGATACGGGGTAATAGGCCCAAACGCTTGAGGGCGGGAATTTGAATTAGTAATTGAAGTAACCCACCAACCAAGACCCCAATACTAAGAGCATAAATGGGTTGCTCTAGGTGCGGCGCAAGCCAAATAGCGCTAATAATCAGAGCTAGATTAAGCAATACTGGGGTAAAGGCTGGCAGAGCAAAGCGTTGGAAGGTATTTAAAATGCCAGCCGATAGGGAAACTAGCGAAATAAATCCAATATAGGGAAACATGATGCGGGTCATGACCACACTAGCCTCAAAGGCAGGTCCTCCGGTAAAGCCTGTGGCGATGAGCAAAATGAGGAGGGGTGCACCGATTACTCCTAGACCAACCGTAAACAGCACAGCCCAAAATAAGAGGGTAGCAACGGCATTAATGAGCGCTTTAGATTGTGAAGGTTCACCGCGCGCAACAATTTCACCCAAAATAGGCACAAAAGCCTGTGAAAAAGCCCCTTCAGCAAATAAACGCCGGAGTAAATTGGGCAGCCTAAACGCCACGTTATAGGCATCAGTCCACTCTGAGGCCCCAAAACTGCGGGCAATCAGGGTTTCACGTAAAAGGCCAGTAATTCTGGATAACATCGTCAAAGAGCTAACTTTGACGGCGGCAGAAAGCAGATTCATGGGCTGATTTTCCCCTATTTATTGGTCTACTGGGCTTTTTTGCCCCTTTCAGGTAAAATCTTTGTTTTTGGCGATCACCCAATGCTTCTCTCAAGTGCTCGCCCATTTTGACAAATCGTAATGAATAGGCAGGTTTAAAGATGGCCAATACCGCACAAGCGCGTAAACGCGCTCGGCAAGCAGTTAAACAAAATGAGCACAATTCGAGCTTACGTTCAAAGTTGCGCACTTCTATCAAAGCTGTTCGTAAAGCAGTCGAGGTTGGTGACAAAGCAGCAGCCGCTAAAGTATTTATTGCTACCCAAGTCACGATCGATAAAATTACGGATAAAAAAATCGCTCATAAAAATACTGCTGCGCGTCAAAAATCACGCTTATCAGCAGCTATTAAGGCGATGGCTTAGTGCATATTTTTTAAAATTCAACTCAAGCCCGCTCCCTTTTTGAGCGGGTTTTTGTTTTAAAGTTAAGCTTCATGTTTTTGGTTCAAAGACACAAGCTTCTTCAATAGGCAGGTGATTGTCTTTAGCAAAATTAAGAACAAAGTCGAGCGCCATTGGGTCAAGATCATGAAGGCGGGTATCAACCACAACAAATTTAATATTAGCAATCATTACTGGTCTAACGAATGGAGAGTAAGTAAAGCGCGGATCGCCAGTGTCGCCTAAGGGGCGAAAGCTGGCCATAACTCCGCAAAGGCGTTCAGCCCAATCGCTGGGTCTAAAGGGCTTACCGCTGGTAGTAAGCCCTTGGATAAACAGTGTTTTATGGATCAAGAGTTAAAGCAGTCAAGATACCGCATGAAAAGTAGAGCAATATAAGCTTAAGATTGTCATTTTAGTAGGTGAAATTTTGGACAAGATGCAAAGTAAATCCGTTTTGGGGCATGCTAGTTTAGCTTCCTTGGCTAAACCGCAGGTACCTGGCCAAATTAAGCATTACCTCCAATTTACCGATTTAACGCGAGCTGAATACGATTATTTAATACAGCGCACTGCTTGGTTAAAAGAACGTTTTAAGCGTTATGAAACATGGCACCCTTTGCATGATCGCACTCTTGCCATGATTTTTGAAAAACACTCAACCCGCACCCGCTTATCATTTGAAGCGGGTATTCATCAGCTTGGGGGTCATGCTGTTTATCTGAATACACGGGATACCCAGCTGGGCAGAGGCGAGCCGGTGGAAGATGCTGCGCAAGTTATCTCGCGGATGACTGACATAATTATGATTCGCACTTTTGGTCAAGACATCATTGAGCGTTTTGCAGCTAACTCGCGGGTGCCAGTCATTAATGGTTTAACCAATGAATTTCATCCTTGTCAGGTCTTAACCGATATTTTTACCTTTGTCGAGGCGCGTGGACCAATTCAGGGAAAAACTGTAGCGTGGGTTGGTGATGCCAACAATATGGCTTACACCTGGATTCAAGCAGCTGAGCGCTTAGATTTTCAGTTACGTTTTTCGGCGCCTGAGGGCTATCAACTTGATCATGCCCGTTTAAGTGGCGCTGCCTTAAATCATTTAATGGTTTGTGCTGATCCTCGAGACGCTGTAAAAGGCGCCGATTTAGTGACGACCGATGTCTGGACTAGCATGGGGTATGAAGATCAAAATACCATGCGGATGAAGGCCTTTAAAGATTGGATGGTCACTGAAGAGTTAATGACATTAGCTAAACCAATTGCCTTATTTATGCATTGCTTGCCAGCCCATCGGGGTGAGGAAGTAAGTGGCGCCGTCATTGATGGACCGCAAAGCGTAGTTTGGGAAGAGGCTGAAAATCGCCTGCATGTCCAAAAAGCTTTGATGGAGTATTTACTATGTGGACGTATCTCACCTGACGGAGCACCTGTTTAATAATGAACACACTAATTTTGAATGAGTGAAAATAATGTTTGAAATAAAAAAAGCTGTTTTAGCTTATTCCGGCGGTCTTGATACTAGCGTAATCTTAAAGTGGCTACAAGATACCTATCACTGTGAGATCGTCACTTTTACCGCCGATCTAGGGCAGGGGGAAGAGCTTGAGCCAGCGCGTACCAAAGCCTTACAGTTTGGCATTCAACCAGAAAATATTTTTATTGATGACTTACGCGAAGAATTTGTACGCGATTTTGTCTTCCCAATGTTTCGTGCCAATACGATTTACGAAGGTGAGTATTTGTTGGGCACTTCGATTGCTAGGCCTCTTATTGCTAAGCGTCAAATTGAGATTGCTCGGCAAGTAAAGGCTGATGCTGTTGCGCATGGCGCCACAGGCAAGGGCAACGATCAGGTACGCTTTGAATTGGGTTACTACGCTCTTGAACCTGGCATTAAAGTGATTGCGCCATGGCGTGAGTGGGATTTATTATCACGTGAAAAATTAATGGCTTACGCTGAGAAGTATGGCATTCCAATTGAAATGAAGCATAAGCAAGGCGGTTCGCCTTACTCAATGGATGCCAATTTGTTACACATTAGTTATGAGGGGCGTCACTTAGAAAATCCCAATGCTGAAGCTGAAGAATCAATGTGGCGATGGACGGTTGCCCCTGAAAAGGCTCCCGATGCAGCAGCTGTGATTGAAATCGAATTTTGTGCTGGTGACCCTGTTGCTATTGACGGTAAGCCCTATCAACCTCATCAGCTTTTAGCCGAGTTAAATCGAATCGGTGGCATGCACGGCATTGGCCGTCTCGATTTAGTCGAAAATCGTTTTGTCGGTATGAAGAGTCGAGGCTGCTATGAAACCCCTGGTGGCACTATTTTGCTAAAAGCCCATCGCGGTATCGAAAGTATTACGCTAGATCGGGAAGTGGCACACTTAAAAGACGACTTAATGCCCCGCTATGCCAGCCTCATTTATAACGGCTACTGGTGGTCACCAGAGCGCCTTGCATTGCAAACCTTAATTGACTATACCCAGCGTAATGTCAATGGTACGGTACGCTTAAAGTTATATAAGGGTTCAGTCTCAGTCATCTCACGCGATTCAGCCAATACTTTATTCGATCAGACCATTGCTACTTTTGATGACGATGGTGGTGCGTATAACCAAGCCGATGCCGGCGGTTTTATTAAACTCAACGCATTGCGCATGCGCATAGCAGAAATTGCAAAGCGCAAATTGGCAAAAACGAAAGGCTAAAAATGCAATTTGATCACGTTTCAGTTGGTAAAAAAGCCAATATTTATTATGATGGTAAGTGTGTCTCGCATACAGTGAACTTCCCTGATGGGTCACGTAAATCGGTAGGTGTTATTTTGCCTAGTACCCTGCATTTCGACCTAACTACCAAAGAAGTCATGGAGGTAGTCGATGGTTGCGCTTTTGTCAGTATTGATGGCGCACCCGAACAAGTATTTGCGGCTGGTGAAAGTTGGACAGTTGAAGCGGGTAGCAATTTCGTGATCCGCACTACAGCACCAATGCACTATGTTTGTCATTTTGGCTAAGTGAAAAGTAGCTTAGACGGACGGTAATTACGAAGATTTCTGCGCCACTTACTTTTTAGGAATACCTTGAATCAAAGTGCCAGGACCTAAAGCGCGCTCGTTAAACCATTTTTGATTCATTTCTAAAGCATAGCGAATTGGTACTTTAGGACAATGGTTATTAGTCGTGTCAGCTTGCATTTCTTCAATGTTTACAATTTTGTCGTCGTCGCCAATAAAAGCAATCGCCAGCGGAATTTTGGTATTACTCATCCAAAAGCAATGCGGCCCCTTTTGTTCGAAAATAAATAGCATCCCAGCATTTTGTGCCATCAAGGTGCGGTACATTAAACCAGTCTGCCTAGCTGGAGCGGTTGCGGCGACTTCAGCCTGAATGCGGTAGATGCCAGCTTTAAGTTCAATTACTGGCAAGCCAGGGTTAGGGCCGCTATTTTGGGCTAAAGCTAGCGTAGCCAGCCCTAGTAGACCTATAAATCCTAGTAGGCGGGGCTTTATGAGGCCCCAACAAGCCAGCCGCTTCGGGTAGATGTTTTTAAACATATTATTTCTCATTATCCGGTCTCAATTTTATGGGCTAGTTTGGCTGCTCATGCGAAAATAGTAAAAGTTATAACTCAATATCCCTCTGGAGAAGTGTGAATGTATAAGCATATTAAAGTGCCTGTTGGCGAAAAAATCACTGTTAATCAAGATTTCTCAATTAACGTACCCGATCATCCAATTATTCCAGTAATTGAAGGCGACGGGATTGGCGCTGATATTACTCCTGTAATGATCAAGGTAGTTGATGCTGCAGTAGCCAAAGCTTACGGTGGTAAACGCAAAATTGCTTGGATGGAAGTTTATGCGGGCTCTAAGGCAACTCAGGTATATGGCCCTGATGTATGGATGCCAGAAGAAACCCTAGAAGCTGTTAAAGAATATGTGGTTTCGATTAAAGGTCCTTTGCACACGCCAGTGGGTGGTGGCATTCGCTCCTTAAACGTGGCCTTGCGTCAAGCCTTAGATTTGTATTTATGTTTGCGTCCAGTGCGTTATTTCAAGGGAGTGCCCTCACCACTTCGTGAACCTGAAAAAACCGATATGGTCATTTTTCGCGAAAATTCAGAAGATATTTATGCTGGCATTGAATGGGAAGCTGGGACGCCAGAAGCCAAAAAAATGGTTGATTTTCTGATTAAAGAAATGGGCGTTAAGAAAATTCGCTTTCCCAATACTTCGAGCATTGGTATTAAGCCAGTATCGAAAGAGGGTACCGAGCGTTTAGTACGTAAAGCAATTCAGTATGCAATTGACAACGACAAGCCTTCAGTGACTATCGTACATAAAGGTAACATCATGAAATTTACCGAAGGTGGTTTTCGTGACTGGAGTTATGGCTTGGCGCAAAATGAATTTGGCGCGCAACTGATTGATGGCGGCCCGTGGTGCAAGCTAAAAAATCCCAAGACTGGTAAGGACATCATTATTAAAGATGTGATTGCTGACGCTTTCTTGCAGCAAATTTTGTTGCGTCCAAACGAGTACAGCGTAATTGCCACTTTAAATTTGAACGGCGATTATGTTTCCGATGCCTTAGCAGCGCAGGTAGGTGGTATTGGAATTGCGCCTGGCGCTAATATGTCTGATAGCATTGCAATGTTTGAGGCAACCCATGGCACTGCACCAAAATACGCTGGTAAAGATTATGTCAACCCCGGTTCGGAAATCCTCTCCGCTGAAATGATGTTGCGCCATATGGGTTGGACCGAAGCAGCCGATCTGATTATCTCGTCAATGGAAAAAGCCATTCTTTCGAAAAAAGTGACTTATGATTTTGCTCGTGTGTTAGAGGGCGCCACCCAAGTTTCTTGTTCTGGCTTTGGTGAGGCGATGATCGAAAACATGTAAAAAGAACTTAAAAAAATTAAAAAGAAGTTAAAAAAAACCCAGGGCACGCCCTGGGTTTTTAATTTCATTAGGAAGTTTTTATCAAGCGCCTTGAATATTTGTCGCTTGCTTGCCTTTAGGTCCTTGGGTAATATCAAACGTTACCTTTTGGCCTTCTTTGAGGGTTTTGAAACCGCCCATAGTAATCGCGCTGAAATGCGCGAACAGCTCTTCTTCACCATCATCGGGTTTAATAAACCCGAAACCTTTTGCATCATTAAACCACTTAACAACTCCGGTCGCCATGCGAACTCCATTACTTAAACTTGAAACACCCGTGAAAATGGGGGGAATACTTTTTAATCAGTTTCGCTCCAAAACACGCCTAATAGAACCTCAATAAGAAGCACTACCCCCGATTGTTTGCCCTTTTTAGTGGCGTGTCAAGGAGTTAAATCGACTTGGGCCTAGGTAATTACCCCCTTTAATCTGGCAGAAATGCCCCAATATGGGGTATAGAGGTCCTTAGTGATGGGTTTTTGCAACAAATAAAGCAGTAAATTACAGACTGAGCCTGAGTGTTTAGAATGATTCATATGAGCCGATTAATTAAAACTTCCCCACCCTTAAACCCACTCGTACCTGGCAACGGCGATACCGCGCTTTTGGAGAAACAGGCCGAGAAAGTGAAGTTGCCCACGTTGTATAAAGTATTACTTTTAAATGACGATTACACTCCAATGGAATTTGTTGTAATGGTGATTCAAGAGTATTTTAATAAGGATCATGAAACTGCAACTCGCATCATGTTACAAGTTCATTTAGTGGGGAAGGGCGTTTGCGGTGTTTTTACTCGCGATGTTGCAGCCACTAAAGTTCATCAAGTTACCGAGAGCTCCCGCGAAGCGGGGCACCCTTTGCAGTGCACTATGGAGGAAGCATGATTGCCCAGGAATTAGAAGTTAGTTTGCATATGGCTTTTGTTGATTCGCGCGCAGCGCGGCATGAGTTTATTACTGTTGAACATCTTCTTTCGGCGTTACTCGATAATGCCACTGCGGTTGAGGTATTGAAGGCTTGCTCGGTCAATATTGCTGAGTTACGCGCCCAATTAAAAAATTTCATTAACGACAATACGCCAGTGGTTCCAGGTACTGAAGAAGTCGACACCCAACCTACCTTAGGTTTTCAGCGGGTGATTCAGCGCGCCATCATGCACGTTCAATCCACTTCAAATGGTAAAAAAGAAGTGACTGGTGCGAATGTATTAGTTGCTATTTTTGGCGAAAAAGATTCACACGGCGTTTACTTCTTGCAACAGCAAGGCGTTACCCGTTTAGACGTGGTGAACTTTATTAGCCATGGTATTCGTAAGGATCAAGCTGAGCCAGTTAAAGCCGCAGACCCAACCCAAGAAAACGAAGAAGCAGCGGCAAGCGGTAAAGAAAGTCCATTAGATCAATTTACCCAAAATTTAAATGCCTTAGCGCGTCAAGGCAAGATCGATCCTTTAATCGGACGTGATGGCGAGGTAGAGCGGGTCATCCAAGTACTTTGTCGGCGCCGTAAAAACAATCCTTTATTGGTAGGTGAGGCTGGCGTAGGTAAAACAGCAATTGCTGAGGGCTTGGCCTGGAGAATTACCCGTAATGAAGTGCCTGATATTTTGGCAAATTCGACTGTTTATTCTTTAGACATGGGCGCCTTACTAGCCGGCACTAAATACCGCGGTGACTTTGAGCAAAGATTGAAGGGCGTTTTAAAGGCGCTAAAAGATAACCCTCACGGCATTCTCTTTATTGATGAGATTCATACACTAATTGGCGCTGGAGCAGCTTCGGGGGGTACGCTTGACGCTAGCAATTTACTCAAGCCAGCGCTATCGAATGGTCAACTGAAGTGTATTGGCGCCACCACATTTACTGAGTACCGCGGCATTTTTGAAAAAGATGCGGCGCTCTCACGACGTTTTCAAAAAATTGATGTCGTAGAGCCATCGGTAGACCAAACAGTGCAAATTTTGCGTGGCCTAAAGTCGCGTTTTGAAGAGCACCATGGCGTTAAATATGCTTCGGCAGCTTTGGTGGCAGCTGCGGAACTTTCTTCGCGGTATATTAACGATCGGCATTTACCTGACAAGGCGATTGATGTGATCGATGAGGCGGGAGCAGCCCAGCGCATTTTGCCTAAATCTAAACAGAAAAAAACCATTGGTCGCCCCGAGATTGAAGAAATCGTCGCGAAGATCGCTCGCATACCTGCCCAGTCGGTTACTGTGGATGATCGCAGTAAATTACAAACGCTTGATCGCGATATCAAAAGTGTCGTTTTTGGCCAAGACCCAGCTATCGAAGCTTTGGCAAGTGCCATCAAAATGACGCGCGCTGGTCTAGGTAAAGTCGACCGGCCGATTGGCTCATTCTTATTTTCTGGACCTACGGGGGTTGGTAAAACTGAAGTAGCCAAACAGCTCGCCTACATTATGGGTATTGAGCTGCTACGTTTTGATATGTCTGAATACATGGAGCGTCATGCAGTGAGTCGTTTAATTGGCGCCCCTCCTGGTTATGTAGGCTTTGATCAGGGTGGTCTGTTAACCGAGGCCGTAAGCAAGAAACCCCACTGCGTTTTATTGCTCGATGAAGTTGAAAAGGCGCATCCCGATATTTTTAATATCCTATTGCAGGTAATGGATCATGGCACCTTAACGGATAACAATGGGCGTAAGGCCGATTTCCGCAATGTCATCATTATCATGACGACCAATGCGGGTGCTGAAGCGATGCAGAAATCGACCATTGGCTTTACTAATGCGCGTGAGTCGGGCGATGAAATGGCCGACATTAAGAAATTTTTTACCCCAGAGTTTCGCAACCGCTTAGATGCGATTGTTTCATTTAAAGCTTTAGACGAAACCATCATCATGCGGGTGGTTGATAAATTCTTAATGCAGTTAGAAGAACAATTGCACGAGAAGAAAGTCGATGCAACCTTTAGCGATGCTTTGCGGGCTCATTTAGCGAAACATGGATTTGATCCCTTAATGGGCGCGCGTCCTATGCAACGCATTATTCAAGATACGGTACGCAAAGCTTTAGCTGATGAATTATTGTTTGGGCGCTTAGCGCAAGGCGGTCAAGTAGCAGTTGATATTGACGCTGAGGGCAAGGTGCAGTTAACGATTCAAGTTGCTAACCCGAGCTCCAACAAAACCGGAAAATCGAACGCTGAACCCGTTGCAGAAACTTAAGTAGAGGGCTTTAAGCCCGCCCAGTGCTCCCAAAGCCACCGCTACCACGAGTGCTTTCAATAAACTCGTCAACAATGGTAATCGTTATCTGCAGCACGGGAACAACTACCAGCTGCGCTAAACGTTCCATCGGTTCTAGCTTAAAGGCAGTATGGCTGCGATTCCAGGTGCTCACCATCAATTGGCCTTGGTAATCAGAATCGATTAAGCCGACTAAATTCCCCAGCACAATGCCATGTTTATGACCTAGGCCCGAGCGAGGCAAGATAAGGGCAGCATAGCGCGGATCTTCAATAAAAATAGCCAGCCCGGTAGGTACTAATACTGTTTGGCCAGCCGCAATATCAAGCGGCGCATCGATGCAGGCCCGCAAGTCAAGTCCAGCGCTCCCAGGAGTGCCATAACTTGGCATTTGGCTACGCATGCGTTCATCGAGAATTTTGACTTGCAAGGTTTGCATAATATTTTCCTATAGCCGTTTATACCAATTTTGCAGCAACGGCTTTAATCAATAAGCGAGCTAACTCAAGTTTAGGTGAGCGTGGTAAACGTTGAATACCACGCTCATCAATAATGATCAGCTGATTCAAATCGCTACCAAAAGTTGCAGGGCCAAGATTACCAACGATAAGTGGAATTCCTTTGCGCCGGCGTTTTTCACTTGCCTGTTCTTCTAGCTTAGTTGTTTCTGCAGCAAAGCCGACGCAATAGGGGCGCAGTTTTTTTTGCCGACTTGTTTTATTAGCATTGGCAATATCAGCAACACTTTGTAAAATATCGGGATTAGCAGCAAACTGAAGCAGCGGCGCTGCAGACTGTTTGGCTGCATTGGCGCCTCTCGAGCGCTTGATTTTTTCTTTGGCAGGATTGGGAATAGTCCAGTCGGCTACTGCTGCTACTGAAAAGAATAGGTCGCAATCAAGCGAGTGCATAACAGCGGCATGCATTTCTTGGCCAGAAGTAACATCAGTACGATAAATTTGTCCACCACTTTGTAGCGGTGTTGCAAGCGAGCATGGGCCAGCAATGAGATGCACTTGCGCACCAGCTTCTAGTGCGGCTTGAGCGATAGCAAAGCCCATTTTCCCCGAGCTACGATTAGTCATGCCCCGCACTGGATCAATAGCTTCGAAAGTCGGTCCAGCAGTAATGAGAACTCGCTTACCTTGCAATAATTTGGGCTGAAAAAAGGCGCACAGATGCTCGACTATTTCCGCAGGTTCAAGCATACGACCCAGACCGGTTTCGCCACAGGCTTGAATTCCAGTGGCTGGACCAAGTAAAGTAATACCATCTTTTACTAAGCGCTGCGCACTTCTTTGAGTAGCTGGGTGCTGCCACATTTGTAAATTCATTGCTGGAACCAACAATAAAGGACAGGTGCGCGCTAAACATAAGGTGGTAATTAAATCATCAGCGAGACCAAGCGAAAGCTTGGCCATCAAATCGGCAGTAGTAGGCGCAATCAGAATTGCATCAGCTGAACGAGAAAGTTCGATATGGGCCATATTGTTTTCAACCCGAGGATCCCACTGGCTTGAAAAAACGGGTAGTCCGGTTAGCGCTTGCATCGTTACTGGGGTAATAAATTGATGGGCAGCATTACTCATGACGACCTGTACGGTTGCACCCTCTTGCATTAAAAGGCGCGCTAATTCAGCTGACTTATAGGCAGCAATACCACCCGAAATGCCAAGGACGATTTTTTTATCAGTAAGTGACGGCATAAGAGATCAGATTTTATTCCTAGTGAGCTCACTCCACACAATTAGTATTGCTCCCACTGAAATTGCACTATCGGCTAAATTAAATGCCGGCCAATGCCAAGTTTCATAATGGACATCAATGAAATCAACTACAGCGCCGTAAAAAAACCGATCGAGCACATTACCAATTGCACCACCTAAAATTAAACTGAGGGCCCACGACAATTTTTTATCGGCAGTATTACGTCGCAAAAACCATAAAATGACGATTGACGCAACAATACCTAAAATCGAAAAAAACCAGCGTTGCCATCCGCCAGCTTGAGAAAGAAAAGAAAAAGCCGCACCAGGGTTATAAATTAAAAACCAATTGAGGTAGGTATTGATGGCAATTGGACTGGCAATAGGTAAGTAAATTTGCGCCAAAACCTTTGTGATTTGATCAAGAATCAGGACGGTACTAGCAATGATTAAATAGCGGTATAGCGGATTTGGGAAAGTGATCATAATTTAGTTTGCTTATGTCAGCGCTTGCCCTAGGCAAATTGACGATCTTCACCAACCCCAAAAAGATTAGTAATACAGCGACTGCATAAATCGGGATTGGTAACATCAGCACCAACATCACTCACATGATGCCAGCAACGACCGCATTTACGATTTTTGCTAGCTTGCACGAGAATACTTAAAGGCTGCAGGGGGTCATTGCTTAGTTCAATTTCGGCACTTGAGGTAATCATGACAAAACGCAAATCAGCACTAAGTGATTGCAACAAACTAAAGTCGGGTTCAGTAGCTTTTATTTGAATTTCAGCTTGCAAGGAAGATCCGATTAAACCGGCAGTACGCTCTATTTCAATGGCCTTGGTAACTTCAGCACGAATTTCACGCAAGCGAGTCCATTTATTGATTAATGCTTTAGCTTGCACAATTTCAGGTAAGGAGGAAAATTCTTCCATAAAGATTGAGGCGCAAGCGCCTGCTTTTCCGTGTGGAAAGACTTGCCATGCCTCCTCAGCCGTAAACGAGAGAAAGGGTGCGAGCCATTTTAATAAATTACGAGTGATATGAAAGAGCGCATTTTGTGCTGCGCGGCGATCTTTTGAATCGGGGGCCATAGTGTAAAGACGGTCTTTCAAAATATCGAGATAAAACCCCCCTAAATCTTCTGAGCAGAAATTCAACATCCGTGCAACCACTGGTTGAAATTCATAAACTTGGTAAGACGCCTGAATATCGGCTTGTAAAGTGCTCGCTAGGGCTACGGTATAGCGATCAATTTCAAGCCACTCGGAGGAGGGCAAGGCATTTTTATCTGGATCAAAGTCGGCTAAATTGGCTAATAAAAATCGCAAGGTATTACGAATACGTCGATAACTCTCAACCACGCGCTTGAGAATTTCATCGGAGATGGTCATTTCACCCGAGTAATCTGTTGAGGCTACCCATAGGCGAATAATTTCCGCACCTAATTTATCGGCAACCTCTTGCGGTGCAATCACATTGCCAATCGATTTACTCATTTTGCGACCTTGGCCATCAACTGTAAAACCATGGGTTAACAAGGCTTTATAGGGCGGCTTGCCATCGAGCATAACGCCAGTGAGTAGCGAGGAATGAAACCAGCCGCGGTGCTGATCAGAGCCTTCTAAGTACAAATCGGCTAAGCGACCAGCGGGGCTAGAGAATTGCTCTTGGGCTGCCAAATTAAACAGCTCAGCTTGATGTGAGCCACGAATCACATGCCAATGGGTGGTGCCTGAATCAAACCATACATCGAGGGTATCGCGATTTTTTTCGTACAGATCAGCATCCTCAGTAAGCAGATCGGCGACACTCATTTTTTGCCATGCCTCTATACCACCTTGTTCAACCCTTTGCGCAACTAGCTCTAATAATTCGGGGGTACGCGGGTGAGGCTGGCCCGTTTCTTTATGTACGAAAAAAGCCATGGGCACACCCCATTGGCGCTGGCGCGATAAAGTCCAATCGGGTCGACTGGCAATCATGCTATGTAAGCGTTGCTTTCCCCACGCAGGAAAAAATTCGGTATTTTCAATTCCTAGTAAAGCTGCTTCTCGCAAACTAAGCGGATGAGCATTCGCCTCACCATGCGGTTTTTTATCCATACTGGCAAACCATTGGGAAGTAGCACGATAAATGATGGGGGTTTTATGACGCCAGCAATGCATGTAGGAATGCGTATAGGCTTTATGTTTGAGTAAAGTACCCGCTTGCTCTAAAGCGGCAACTATTTTTGGATTGGCTTTCCAAATAAACTCGCCTGCAAACAGTGGCAACCAAGAGGCATAAACGCCATTCCCCATGACTGGATTTAAAATTGCCTCATCAGCTAGTTGATGTGCTTTGCACGATTTAAAATCTTCTTCACCATATGCGGGGGCAGAGTGCACTAAACCAGTACCAGTGTCTAGGGTGACGTAATCAGCCGTGTAAACGGGAGCTAGACGACGATAGCCATCATCAAGCGATGCCAGTGGATGCCAGAAAGAAATTCCCTCTAGGGCACTGCCTAGGCAAGTTGCCAAAATAGTGCCCTCAAGACCATATTCATTTAAGCAATTAGCAACACGGTCAGCGGCCAAAATAAGCAGGCCTTTGCTGGTGTCAACTAAGGCGTAAGTTAATTCAGGATGAACATTTAGTGCTTGATTGGCGGGTATGGTCCAAGGGGTTGTAGTCCAAATCACAGCCATACCGAATTTTTCAGGCAGGACTGATAAACCAAAAGCTTTCGCTAATTGCAAACGCTGGGTATCGTCAAAGGGAAAGCCAATATCAACAGCAGGATCTGTTTTATCTTGGTACTCTACTTCGGCCTCAGCTAAAGCAGAGCCACAGTCAAAACACCAATTAACCGGTTTTAGTCCGCGATAGACATAGCCTTTTTGCCAGATTGCCGCCAAGGCCCGTATTTCATCAGCCTCATTTTGGTAGTCCATGGTGAGGTATGGACTATTCCAATCGCCTAATACCCCTAAACGTTCAAAATCAATTTTTTGTTTGGCAATTTGCACGCTGGCATATTCGCGCGCTTTCGCTTGTACTTCAGCTACCGGTAAATTTTTACCAAACTTTTTTTCAATTTGAATTTCAATTGGCATGCCATGACAATCCCAGCCGGGTACATAGGCAGCATCAAAGCCCATTAGCCAGCGCGACTTGACGATCATATCTTTTAAAATTTTATTGACGGCGTGACCGATATGAATTTCTCCATTGGCATAAGGCGGCCCATCATGCAAAATAAATAAAGGCTGGTTAGCATGAGCTACTCGAATTGCTTCATAGAGTTTATTTTTTTGCCAGTTAGCGACCCATTGAGGCTCACGTTTAGGTAAATCGCCGCGCATCGGAAATGCGGTTTCAAGTAAATTAACAGAGTAGGCGGTAGATTTTTCAGACATAGACTTTTTTCAGAAAATAATGGCGTGCATGCGCTGCATCAGCTTGAATTGCTAATTGCAAGGCGGGTAAATCAGGGTATTTTGCTTCATCACGAATTTTTTCAAGCAACTCTACTTTAACAATACGCCCATAGACATTTTCGTTGAAATCAAATACGTGAGTTTCTAATAGCACTCGCCCAGTATCTTCGACCGTTGGGCGAATACCTAAGCTGGCTACACCTCTTAAGGGTTCTGGCCCTAAGCCATGAACTTGTACAACAAAGATGCCGCTTGCCGCAACTTGTCGACGGTGCAAATGATTGGCAACCGCAATGTTTAGAGTTGGAAAACCTAAAGTACGACCTAACTGGCGTCCATATAAAACATGTCCAGAAATACAGTAGGGCCGACCGAGTAAATTATTCGCCTGCTGCAGATCTCCCCGTGCAATTGCCGTCCGCAGGGCCGAGCTAGAAATGCGAATCTGATTTTCAGCAATAGTAGACATTGCAGATACTTCAAACCCATCACGTACCCCCGCTATTTTCAAGCTAGCAAAATTTCCCGCACGTTTGGCACCATAACAAAAATCATCGCCAATGAGAATCCAGCGCGTACGTAAACGTTCGACCAAAATATCGTTTACAAATTGATCGGGCGTCAAGGCCGCAAAAGCCGAGTTGAAATGTTCTACCACTACCCGTTCGATGCCAATTGCAGCGAACGCCTCTAATTTATCGCGTAAATTTAAAATGCGCGGAGGCGCTTGTGTGGGCGCAAATAATTCTTTGGGATGAGGTTCGAAGGTCATCACGCATGAGGTAAGTTGGCGAGCCTTAGCACCTTGCACTAGCTCGCTCAATAATGCATGATGACCCCGATGCACACCATCAAAATTACCAATGGTAAGGGCGCAGGGGGGTCCTGCAGAAAACTGGGTTGAGCCACGGAATACGTTCACAATACGTTCACTAGTCGCTTTCAAGGTAACCTTGAATTATATTGTTGCTCATGAAATCAATTGTTAGCTTAATTTCTGGTCGGGGTTCTAATTTTGAAGCCATTGTCAAAATGGCTCAAAAAGAGGCTTGGCCAGCCCATTTTGCGGGGGTGATTGCCAACCATCCCCAAGCCAAAGGCCTTGATTTTGCCCGTGAGGTCGGCATTCCCACTTTTATTATTGATCATCGAGATTTTGTCAGTCGCGAGGCTTTTGATGCCGCTTTAATCGCGAAGATTGATGAATTAAAGCCAAATTTAGTCGTTTTAGCTGGCTTTATGCGCATTCTTACCGCAGGCTTCATTGATCATTACGCAGGGCGCTTAATCAATATTCATCCTTCTTTATTACCCCACTTTACTGGCCTCCATACCCACCAACGCGCACTTGAGGCGGGCGTTAGCAAGCATGGTGCCACTGTCCATTTTGTGACTACTGGGGTAGATGAAGGCCCCATTATTTGTCAGGCAGAGTTAACTGTGATGGTTGGTGAGAATGAGGCGCAGTTGGCAGCGCGGGTTTTGCGCTTAGAGCATCAGATTTATCCGCGGGCCGTAAAATGGTTCATTGATAACCGTTTGCGTATAGAAAGTAACGAAGTGCAACTAAGCCCCCCTGAAAATCAATTTTTTGCCAGTGGCAGTTTGTGAAAGCTGATTGGAATAAAGCCGGATCTTATGTGCGCTCTAATCGTGCTAAACGCAAGGATGCTAAAACAGCTGCTGTGCCAACTGGCCAAAAGAATTTCTCTCATGCAAAAGCGCTGCCGCAACATGCCTTACATTTAGAGCGCCTACTGCCCGAGCTTCTAAAATTTGAAGAAGCGGCCGACCGTTTAGTTAGTCGATATTTTCGGGCTGAACCACGGTTAGGTAATCGCGACCGCGCTTTAATTGCAGAAAGTGCATTTGCAGTGTTGCGGCATAAAAATGAGATGGGCCAATTTGCGGCAAGTGGCTCTGGCTCCTTGGCGCGGCGACTTGCTTTATTGGGCATGATGTCAGCTCTTTCTGAGGGTGGTTTAGGCTCTGCAAACCGAGCGGAGAGCGCCTTAGCCGATTTAGCTTTTGTGCTTCAGCCTGGCGAGTATGAATGGCTCCTACGTTATGCACAGCTCGATCATGGCACCCTTGCACCCATGGTTCGCAATAATTTACCGGAGTGGCTGTGGCATGCTTTTGCCGTCTCTCCTGGCATCGAACAGCGTGAAGCTTTAGCCCAATCACTGATGAAATCAGCCCCCCTAGATTTGCGCGCGAACACCATGAAAACTAGCCGCGACAAGCTGATGGAAGAGATGAATGCCTTGGGTGGACGATATCTAGCAGAGGCCACCCCATTTGCTCCTGAGGGTTTGCGGATTAAAGGCAAGCCCGCTTTGCAAAATTCAACTTGGTTTAAAGCAGGTCATTTAGAAGTGCAGGATGAGGGTAGCCAATTACTCTGCTATTTACTTGCTCCAAAACGGGGTGAAATGGTAGTTGATTTTTGCGCAGGTTCTGGCGGCAAAACGCTTGCAATTGGGGCTATCATGCGCTCGACTGGGCGCCTTTATGCATTTGATACTTCAGCACGGCGACTGGCTAATTTAAAGCCACGCCTAGCGAGAAGCGGTTTATCGAATGTGCACCCAGTATGGATTGATAGTGAAAACGACACTAAAATTAAGCGCCTAGCAGGCAAAATTGATCGTGTTTTGGTTGATTCGCCCTGCAGTGGTATTGGCACCTTGCGTCGTAATCCCGATTTAAAGTGGCGCCAAAGCTTGGTTGGAGTGGCTGAACTAAATGCCAAGCAAGCCAGTATTTTGGCTTCTGCCAGTCGTTTACTAAAACCGGGGGGGCGGCTAGTTTATGGCACCTGCAGCTTGTTGCCAGCAGAAAATCAAGCAATTGCTGAAGATTTTTTGGCTAAACACCCTGAATTTGAGGTTATTCCAGCTGCTGAGGCCTTAAAAGACCACTTTATGGATGGGGAAAGACCCTTGGGCACCAGCCCCGATAACCCTTGGTGGCAGCTGTGGCCACATTTGCATGGTACCGATGGGTTCTTCGCTGCTGTTTTTAGGCGCAAAGCGTAAAATAAGGGTAACTACTATATTAACTAAGAGGTAAGCGCTTGAATTCCAGCTTTTTACAGAATCTTTCTGATAATTTACTCACCGGGCTTGCCCATGGCTATTTAAATTGGGCTTGGTGGCAAATTGTTTTATTTACTTTAATTGCTACCCATATCACCATTGCAGCCGTAACCATTTATTTGCATCGTTGTCAGGCCCATCGTGCACTCGATTTGCATCCGTTAGCGGCACATTTTTTTCGACTGTGGCTGTGGCTAACTACTGGTATGGTCACGAAAGAGTGGGCGGCAGTTCACCGTAAACACCATGCGCGCTGCGAAACTCCTGAAGACCCCCATAGCCCTCAAATCGTGGGAATTAAAACTGTGCTTTTGCGTGGGGTTGAGCTTTATAAAGCAGAGGCAAATAAACCAGAAACCTTGAGTAAATTTGGACATGGCACCCCTGATGACTGGATTGAAAAAAATATTTACACCAAATTTTCTTGGCAAGGCGTCGGTTTAATGTTGATCATCGACGTCTTTTTATTCGGCGCGATTGGCGCTACTATTTGGGCCGTACAAATGCTCTGGATTCCAATTACGGCCGCGGGTGTAATTAATGGCATTGGCCATTTTTGGGGCTATCGTAATTTTGATTGTGAAGATGCTTCAACCAATATTGTGCCGTGGGGTATTTTGATTGGCGGTGAAGAGCTCCATAACAATCACCATACCTTCGCTTCAAGTGCCAAGCTTTCAAATAAGTGGTACGAGTTTGATATTGGCTGGCTCTATATTCGAATGCTTAGTGCAGTAGGGATGGCTACAGTGAAAAAAACTCCGCCTAAGCCAGTGCTTGTGCCTGTGCGCCCTGCCGATCAAGATACCCTAGAAGCAATCATTGCTAATCGTTACGAGGTAATGGACCGCTATAGCAAGACCCTACGACGCTTTTTTAAGAATGAAATGCAGCATATGCACGTGGTTGCTACGCATTTAAAAGATGCCCGCAGTTGGCTTGGTAAAGATGAGGCACGTCTGACTGCAGCAGAAAAAAATAAACTCGAAGAGCTAATGGCCAGCAACGCGCAATTGCGCATCATGATTGAAATGCGTCGTGACTTACAAGCCATTTGGCAGCGTTCAAACTCTACTGGTGAGCAATTAGTTGCGCAACTACGCACCTGGTGTCATCAAGCTGAGGCCAGTGGCTTAACAAGCTTAAGAGATTTTTCTTTGCGCTTACGGCGCTACGCTTAAACTCTTAATTCCAATACCAGTAAAAATACCCATAAAAAAACCCGCATCGTTGATTAACTTTGCGGGTTTGTTTTTACCAAACTAAATTACTTGAGCTTGGTTTCTTTATAAGGCACATGCTTACGAATGGTGGGATCGAACTTTGAGATCTCTAATTTTTCAGGTTTAGTGCGCTTGTTTTTAGTGGTTGTGTAAAAGTGCCCAGTACCAGCTGAGGACTCCAACTTAATTTTCTCTCTACCGCCTTTAGCCATCTTGCACTCCCTTAAATTTGGCCACGTGCACGTAAGTCAACGAGTACAGCATCAATGCCGTTCTTGTCGATTAAGCGCAAACCAGCAGTGGTCAAGCGCAAGCTAATCCAGCGGTTTTCTGATTCAATCCAAAAGCGACGATTTTGCAAATTTGGCAAAAAGCGACGCTTCGTTTTATTGTTTGCATGGGAAACATTATTGCCAACCATCGGCTTCTTCCCAGTGACTTGGCAAACTTTTGCCATGACACGACTCCTTAATTGCGAAAAGGGTAAATTGTATCAGGGTAAGGGCTAAATGAGCTAGCCCCTTCTCGCTTTTTTCTCAGTAGGACCAGCATAAATTAGTTCATCAGCTAAAAAGTTAGCGAACACTATCATTTTAAGTCTTATTAATTAAGCCAGAGTCTAAAAAAGAGAAAAAACCAGTATGACTCACAATGCAGTGGTCGAGCAGGGGAATATCAACTAATTGCAGTGCTGTATGCAAGGTTTCAGTTAAGGCAATATCAGCCGCGCTGGGAAGGGGGTTGCCGCTAGGATGATTATGGGCAACGATAAGAGCGCTGGCGTTGCGATTTAAGGCCTCTTTCAGAATCTCACGCGGATAGACCGCTGTTTGTGTAATCGAGCCGCGAAACAGCTCCTGGCATTCGATTAAGCAATTTTGTGAGTCAAGGTAGAGACAGAGAAAAACCTCGTGTGGCAGACGACCAATTTGGGTTTGTAAAAATTCTTTTAACTGCTGGGGTGATGTTAAGGAAGCGCTATTGTGGACAGCATCTTCGAGGCTACGCTTAACTAACTCATACGCTGCCTGAATTTGCGCCCATTTTGATAGGCCCATACCATGGTATTTGGAAATTTCCTCAAGACTACAGGTCAATAGCGCGGCAAGGCTGCCAAATGCAAGTAATAAGTCTTGAGCTAAGGCTACGGCACTTTTACCACGCACCCCTACCCGTAAAAAAATTGCCAGTAGTTCGGCATCACTTAAGGCTCGCGCACCTTCGAGACGCAATTTTTCTCGGGGTTGCAGTACTTTTGGCCACTGTTTAATGCCCCCCTGCGCCATGGGAGCAGCTCTCGCTACAATTGCTGCATGAGTAAAACCCATGTGCTGCCCAATTCCTACTTGACCCTCAACTATCGTTTGGGCCTGCCCAACGGGGAAAGCTTCGTGAATACTTTTTTGGATCGGCCTGCGACTTTGCTTTTGGGTTCGGGTCAATTTGCACCTTGTTTTGAAAATGTTTTAATCGGGCTTCAGGTGGGCGAACACAAAACTACTGTGATTGCTCCAGAAGCGAGTTTTGGTATGCGCAACGAAGAATTAGTGCAATGGGTTTCTTTGGCGGCCTTGCAGAAAAATGCCAAAGTAGATGCCCCTGAATTTATGGTGGGCGATGTTGTCGAATTTAATGCCCCCAATGGTGCACAATATGCAGGTGTCTTGCAGTCGATTGATGCTAAGGGGGGCTGGTTTGATTTTAATCACCCCTTGGCTGGTAAGCCTGTTACCTTTGAAGCGCAAATTATTGCTATTCTTTAGCTTATGAACCAAAATACCGACCAAATTATCTTGGCGCAACCGCGGGGCTTTTGTGCTGGGGTAGATCGCGCAATTAATATCGTCAATGAAGCATTGCAACGCTTTGGCGCGCCCATTTATGTGCGCCATGAAATTGTGCATAACGTATATGTAGTCGAAGAACTGCGCACGAAAGGGGCCATTTTTGTCGAGGAGCTCGCCGAAGTTCCCGAGGGTGCAATCGTGGTGTTTAGTGCGCATGGCGTTTCGCAAGAAGTCCGTCGAGATGCTGCGGCTCGGGGCTTGCAAATTTATGATGCCACTTGTCCCTTGGTCTCGAAGGTACACGTTGAAGTGGTGAAGATGTGTAAGGATGGTTTTACAGTCTTGATGATTGGTCATGCTGGGCACCCTGAAGTAGAGGGCACCATGGGCCAAGTGAATGCAGGCATCTTTTTAATCGAAAATTTGAGCGATGTTGCTAAACTGAATTTTCCGGCCGGGACCAAGTTAGCATTTGTTACCCAAACTACTTTGTCGGTAGATGAAACTAAAGAAATTGTTGATGCCTTAACGCAAAAATTTCCGCAAATCATAAAACCCCGTAAACAAGATATTTGTTATGCCACGCAAAATCGCCAAGATGCAGTGAAATTTATGGCCCCGCAAGTTGAAGTTGTTATTGTGGTGGGAAGTAAGATGAGTTCGAACTCGAATCGCTTGCGTGAATTGGCTGAAAAACTTGGTGTACCAGCCTACATGGTTGATGCCCCCGAGCAATTACAGGCGGAGTGGTTTGTCGGTAAAAAACGGGTTGGTCTTACTGCTGGAGCGTCCGCGCCAGAAACTTTAGCACAGGCAATTGTGCAGCGTATTCAAGAGTTTGGTCCTAGGCAGGTGCATTCATTGCCGGGTATAGTTGAAGATACGGTTTTTTCTTTACCAAAAAGTTTAGTCGATTAATTTCATTTCAGAGGTGAACAATATGCAGGCATCATTTCAGCGCTTTACTTTGCGCCAAATTAGTATCGCAGTCAGTGCCATTTTTTTAGTATCGCTTCTTGGTGCATGCGGCAAAAGCGATAAAAAAACGGCTGCGGCAGTTCCAGCCGATGCCACTGAAGTGAAGATTGGTCACGTTGCTCCTTTAACTGGACCCATTGCACACTTAGGTAAGGATAATGAGAATGGCGCACGTTTAGCGGTTGAAGAAATTAATAAAACCGGTTTCGTAATTGAGGGTAAAAAAATATTTCTCACTTTGGTACCAGAGGATGACGCTGAGGATCCAAAGACTGCCACCCAAGTAGCACAAAAATTAGTCGATAGCAAAGTGGCGGCGGTAGTAGGGCACCTCAATTCTGGTACGAGTATTCCAGCTTCAAAAATTTATAGTGATGCCGGTATTACCCAAATTTCTCCATCGGCAACTAATCCTGAATATACTAAGCAAGGTTTTAAAACAACTTACCGTTTGGTGGCGACAGATGCACAACAAGGACCGGCCCTTGCTAACTATGTTACGCAAAAATTACAGGCTAAATCGGTCGCAATTATTGACGATGCCACTCAATATGGCAAAGGGTTAGCTGACGAGTTTGAGAAAGCCGTTAAAGCTGCTGGTCTCAAAATTGTGGCGCGCGAAGCTAGTAATAATAAGGCCACTGATTTCAAAGCTATTTTGACTAAAATTAAAGGCACCAAGCCCGACGTCATTATGTATGGTGGTATGGATGCTACTGGCGGGCCGTTGGCTAAACAGGCGAAGGAGCTAGGTATCACTGCCAAGATAGTGGGTGGTGATGGCATGTGTACCGAAAAGCTGGCCGACTTAGCTGGTGATGCTGTAGTAAATGTGACTTGCTCTGAGGCAGGAATGGCTTTAAGCAAGATGGCTAATGGTAATGATTTTCAGAAGCGTTATAAAGAGCGCTTTAATACTGAAGTACAAATTTACTCACCCTTTACCTATGACGCTGTTTATGTTTTAGTTGACGCAATGAAGCGGGCTAAATCGACTGATGCTGCCAAAATTTTGCTAGTCATGCCCGATACCAAAATGAATGGATTATCTGGCAATATTGCTTTTGATAAACAAGGCGATATGCAGCAGGGCGTTATTTCTCTTTACGAATACAAAGACAAAAAGAAAGCAGTACTTGATATCGTCAAAATGTAAATGGGCGGATGGAAACCCTCCTCCAGCAGCTAGTTAATGGTCTAGTTTTAGGTAGTATTTATGCCTTAATAGCCTTGGGCTACACCATGGTGTATGGTGTTTTGGGTATTATTAATTTTGCCCATGGCGAAGTCTTAATGATTGGCGCTTTAGTTTCACTTACCTTAATTCAGTGGGTAATGGGGCTAACAAATGTGCTCCCAGGCTGGCTAGTATTGGTGTTGGTCTTGCTGATTACGATGGCAATTTGCGCTGTACTCAGTTACACGATCGATCGAGTAGCCTACCGACCCCTGCGCAATGCACCTCGCCTTGCGCCACTCATTTCAGCTATCGGCATGTCGATTTTATTGCAGACGATTGCCATGATGGTGTGGTCGCGAGATCCGTTGATGTATCCGCAGTTGCTACCTTCACTACCGATTCAATTATTTAATAGTGCCGTTACGATTACTGGCAAAGAATTAATTATTATTGCTATCGCTTTTCTGGTGATGTGTGCTTTATTGCTATTAGTCGAGCGTACCCGTTTAGGTCGAGCCATGCGTGCAACTGCCGAACAAACCCAAATAGCTGCGCTCATGGGGGTTAATCCTAATCGGGTCATTTCTATTACTTTTATGTTAGGTGGTGCTTTGGCAGGCTTGGCTGGTGTGATGATTGCCACCAACTATGGCAATGCGAATTTTTATATGGGCTTCATTCCTGGTCTTAAAGCTTTCACAGCTGCCGTGTTGGGCGGTATTGGTAATATCCGTGGGGCAATGTTAGGGGGATTACTACTGGGCTTAATTGAATCACTAGGAGCTGGCTATATTGGCGATTTAACGGGTGGTGCATTGGGCTCTAATTACCAAGATATTTTTGCCTTCATTGTGTTGATTCTAGTTTTGGTATTACGCCCAAGTGGCTTACTAGGTGAGCGGGTTTCCGATCGTGCTTAATTTTATTTCTAAGCGACGCATTCTTTTCTTGTTGACGACTCTAAGCCTACTCATTTTGCCTTGGTGTGTTGGCTCTGTAGGGGGCAATTACTGGGTGAGAGTACTCGATTTTGCTTTGCTATATGTTGTATTGGCACTGGGTTTAAATGTTGTTGTTGGTTTTGCTGGCTTACTCGATTTAGGCTTTATCGCTTTTTATGCCTTGGGCGCCTACACATTTGCTTTGCTGGCTTCACCTCATCTGACGCAATCTTTTGCGGCTATCGCCGCTTTATTTCCGGGGGGTATGCACAGCCCAATTTGGCTTGCTTGTTTGATTGGTGCGCTTTTAGCAGCAACCTTTGGCGTCATTTTGGGCGTGCCGACGCTGAAGCTACGGGGAGATTATTTAGCGATTGTGACTTTAGGTTTTGGTGAAATCATTCGCATTTTTTTAAATAACTTAGATCGACCCATTAATCTCACGAATGGGCCTAAAGGCATTAGGGCAATCGACTCAATCGAGCTCTTTGGCATTTCTTTTGCCCAATCATTAGATCTTGGTTTTATCCAAGTTCCAGCTTTATATTTAATTTTCTATCTTTTTCTAGTTTTAGCATGCATTGCGACTGTGATCTGCATGCGCTTACAAAATTCGCGTATTGGCCGAGCTTGGGTAGCAATTCGTGAGGATGAAGTTGCAGCCCAAGCAATGGGTATCAACACCCGTAATATGAAATTACTGGCGTTTGCGATTGGCGCTTCATTCGCTGGTATAGCTGGGGTTTTATTTGCCGCCTTTCAGGGCTTTGTTTCACCGGAGTCTTTTACCCTCTGGGAATCGATTGTGGTGTTAGCGATGGTAGTCTTGGGCGGCATTGGCCACATTCCTGGAGTGATTTTGGGCGCCGTACTGCTAGCCATTTTTCCCGAAGTATTGCGTGGTGTCGTGCAGCCAGTACAAAATGCGCTCTTTGGTCATGTCATTGTTGATGCAGAAATTTTGCGCCAGTTAATTTATGGTTTGGCTCTAATTTTAATCATGCTCTATCGTCCCAAAGGGATTTGGCAAAAGCGCGGAGCATCAACGTCATGAGTAATTTACTCAGCGTAGAGAATGTATCTAAATTTTTTGGCGGCGTGCATGCCCTAAATCATGTCGGCTTAGATGTGCCAGTAGGCGGCATAGCTGGTTTAATCGGCCCCAATGGTGCTGGTAAAACCACTTTTTTTAATGTGATTACCGGCTTATATCCTGCCGATAGTGGTCAATTTCAATTTAATGGCAAACCCTATTCACCCCAATCAGTTGCGCAAGTAACACAAGCTGGCATCGCCCGTACTTTTCAAAATATTCGCTTATTTGGAGCAATGACCGCCCTAGAAAATGTGATGGTGGGCTGCCATTGTCGTTCGCGTACGGGAGTATTGGGCGCGATTATTCGTAGTCAGCGTGTGCAGCGTGAAGAAAAGGCGATTAATGAAAAGTCATTAGCGCTTTTACATTATGTTGGCTTAAGCGATTTTGCCAACCATACAGCGAGTAATTTATCTTACGGCTTTCAACGTCGCTTAGAAATTGCGCGTGCTTTAGCTACTGATCCTTTGCTATTAGCGCTCGATGAACCCGCTGCAGGCATGAATGCGACCGAGAAATTAGATTTACGTGAATTACTCTTACGTATTCGCAATGATGGCAAAACAATTTTATTAATTGAGCATGATGTCAGTTTGGTAATGGGGATATGCGATACCATGACGGTGCTAGATTACGGTAAGACCATTGCAGCCGGAAGCCCAACCGAGGTTCGTCATAATCCCGAAGTAATACGCGCTTACTTGGGTAATGGCTAATGAATATTTTGCAAGTTAGCGGCCTCAAAGTATCTTATGGCGGTATAGCAGCCGTTAAGGGCATTGACTTTGAGATTAAGCCTGGAGAATTGGTGGCGCTAATCGGCGCCAATGGCGCTGGTAAAAGCTCCACTTTAAATGCCTTAGCCGGTATTATTCAGGTGAGTGGTGGCGAGATTGAATTTAATCGTAATAGTGTCAGCCATTTGCCTGCCTATGATTTGGTCAAGCGCGGTTTAAGTTTAGTGCCCGAAGGACGTGGGGTATTTAAGCGCATGAATGTTTTTGAAAATTTACAAATGGGCGCTTTTCTACAGCAAAATCCAGCCGAATTTAAACGTCTTTTAGATCAGGTCTACACATTTTTCCCCCGCCTAAAGGAGCGTAGCTCACAAATTGCGGGAACGCTTTCGGGGGGAGAGCAGCAGATGGTGTCGATGGGTAGGGCGCTGATGGCCCAACCGAAATTATTATTGTTAGATGAACCATCAATGGGACTAGCACCACTAATGGTCGAAACAATTTTTAATGTTATTAGTACTTTAACTAAAACAGGGATGACGATTTTATTGGTTGAGCAAAATGCACGTTTAGCCCTGCAGCTTGCGCAGCGAGCTTACGTCATGGAAAGCGGGCTCATTACTTTGGCGGGTTCTGGTACTGAACTCATGGCAGATGCAAGAGTTCGCAAGGCCTACTTAGGTGAATAAGGGAGTAGACCGAGCCAAGTCTATACCCACTTAAAACCCAGTAGGGGCCGCTTAAGCCAATTGCTTGAGTAGTTCGCGTAGCATCGAAGCCATTAAGCGAATGTCATCCTCACTGGTGTTCAGGGCGGGCATAAAACGCAATAAATCGGGTTGTGGTGAGTTAATCAAAAGCCCTACTGGGTTTTGATCGCGAGCCATTTCTACGAGTTTAGGGCCAATTTCGCGACCTAACATTAAGGCCCGCAACATCCCCATTCCCCGCTCTCCTTCTAACTGAAATTCCTCAACCAGTTGGCGTAATTCATTGCGCAATAACTCGCCCTTCGCTTGTACTTGCGCTAAAAATTGGGGAGCTAAAAGTTGCTCAATAACGCTAACACCTACTGCTGTCATCAGGGGGTTACCATTGTAGGTGCCTCCTTGGTTGCCAGCGACAAAGCAAGCCACTGCATCGGTTGCCAAGAGGGCTGCTAGCGGCACACCTCCACCAACCCCTTTACCCAAGGTCATGATGTCTGGCTCAATACCAAATTGTTCATAAGCAAATAGGCTACCTGTTCGGCCGCATCCCGATTGCACTTCGTCAACTATCAATAAAATATTTCGCTCTTGCGTGAGTTGGCGTAAATTTTGCAAAAATTCTGGTGTACAGGGAATGACACCACCTTCGCCTTGAACTGGCTCTACCATTACCGCTACGGTGTTATCGGTAATGCAGGCAATGACCGAGCTAAGATCATTGAGGTTAGCTTTCGGAAAGCCAGCGACCTGGGGAGCAAACATCGTATTCCAGTCTGGCTTGCCAGAAGCGCTCATGGTGGCTAGAGTGCGCCCATGAAAGCCATGATCAAAGGTAATAATTTCAAAGGCGCCCGCCTTATTGAGTTGTCCCCATTTACGCGCTAGCTTGATCGCCCCTTCATTTGCTTCGGCGCCACTGTTGGCAAAAAAAACTTTGTCAAAACAGCTATTGGCAGTAAGTAAATTTGCTAAATGCAGCATTGGTTCGTTATAAAACGCCGGGCTAGGGCTAATTAATAATTTGGCTTGGGTATTCAGCGCCGCAATCATGCCAGGATTAGCATGTCCTAAGCAATTTACGGCCCAACCTTGCATAAAGTCGAGATAGCGTTTGCCGTTTTGATCAGTTAGCCAAGATCCCTCACCTTGCACCATCACCAATTCTGGGCGTGGAGTGATAAACATAACGGCGTCTGTATTAAGCTTTTTATTGGTCATGAGGCGAGATCAGTAATTGAGTTAAATAAAATTGAATTATGAAACGGTTTCATCTAAGCTGCGAGATAAATCGGCAGCACTGGTAAACGAGTCAGCAAAAAATTCGGCATCAGGCAATTGGCATACCTTAATAAAATCGTTACGAGCAGCATTTATCATTACTGGTGCCCCACAAGCATAAACCTGCATCGCTTTTAGACTAGGAAAGTCTTGCATCACTGCTTGATGAACAAATCCAGTTCGACCTTGCCATTGGTCGGTCGGTAATGCGTCTGAAACTACGGGAATATAGTCAAATTCAGGAATAGTGCTTGCCCAGCTTTTACACAGTGCATCAAGATAAAGGTCGGCGGGTCTACGGCCGCCCCAATAAAGGCTGATAGGTCGCTGTATTTTTTTGGCAATCATATGCTCAATGATGGCCTTAATGGGGGCAATGCCTGTGCCTGCGGCCAAAAAGAGTATGGGCTTAGTCGACTCTTCACGCAAAAAGAAACTACCTAAGGGCCCTTCAAAACGGAGGATTGCCTTCTCTTGTAAAAATTGTGTTGGCTTGGTGCTGGCATTGGCGCTTGCATTGATGCTACTGCTACTAGGCTGATTGTGTCCAAAAACAAAATCAGTAAAAACACCGCCAGGCAAATGACGAATTTGGACTTCGAGGGGCCCATCGTATTCGGGCGCAGTGGCTAAAGAGTAGGCGCGGCGCTGACCATCTTTGAGTAAAAATTCAATATATTGCCCTGCTAAATATTGAAAGCGTTCAGCTGCCGGCAGTTGTAATTGTAAAATTGCCACATCAGTGGTGGGGCGGGTAATCGTGTTAACGCGACAGGGCACTTTACGAACGGGTAAATCATTGCCGCCTTGCACTTCACGTACTTCAATCATGAGATCAGCTGTAGCTTGTGCACAGCAAAATAGACTCATACCCGCTAATTCTTCAGCGCGACTCAAAGCGCTCTCACTATGATCGCCATGCTGTACTTGGCCTGAAATCACTTTACCTTTACAAGAACCGCAGGCACCATTTTTGCAGCCGTAAGGCAAGTTAATTCCTTGGCGCAGGGCGGCCTCTAAAATAGTTTCATCTGGGTTGACGGTAAATTCCTTACCGCTAGCCTTTAGTGTGATTCGATGCCCCAAAACCCATTCCTTTCAATAAATCGGTACGATATAACTCATGCGTAACGCCACCCACCAATTTGCCAAGCCTAGACTCCTGATCGTGGGCTGTGGAGATATAGGGCTAAGAGTTGTTGAGCAGTTAGCACCGGCCTTTCATATTTTTGCATTAACTTCTCAGTTAACGCGCTTTCCTGCATTGCGAGAGGCTGGAGCACTGCCTATTCTGGGTAATCTTGATCATCCTGAGAGCTTATGGCGTCTCAGTGGATTAGCAGAAACCATCATTCATTTAGCGCCACCACCTAACTCAGGTATTCAAGATCGCCGAACCCGCAATCTACTGCGAATTTTAGCCCAAGGTGGCGGTGTCGTCAGGCGCTTGATTTATGTCAGTACAACAGGGGTATACGGTGACGCCAAGGGCTCTTGGGTCCATGAAACAACGCCTATAGACCCACAAAGTGAGCGTGCGAAGCGCCGAGTTGATGCAGAACAGGTATTGCGGGCTTTTGCTTTAACTTATCGAGCGAGTTTGACGATTTTGCGGGTGCCCGGTATTTACGATGTCAATCGATTGCCCATTGAGCGTCTGAAGGCGGGAACCCCAGCTTTATTAGCCGTTGAAGATGCCTATTCAAACCATATTCAGAGCGATGATTTAGCCCGCCTTATTGGTGCGGCAGTATTTCGTGGGCGTCCCCAGCGAATCATTAATGCTTGTGATGGTGAAGAGCTGAAAATGGGCGATTATTTTGATCAAGTTGCTGATGCTTATCAGCTCGAGCGGCCGCCACGTTTAACGGCTGCCGCTGTCAAGGAAAAAGTAAGCCCAATGCTCTGGTCATTTATGCGCGAGTCAAGGCGGGTGAGTAATACCCGTCTGAAAGAGTTAAAGATTGCTTTACGCTATCCCAACGTCGCCAGTTTTATTTCCAAGTGTCCTTTAGTGCCACCGTCCGATTAAAGACTGGCTTTCCAGCTTGTGAGTCGATGGCATCCGCAATAAAGTATCCATGACGTTCAAATTGAAAGCGCTCGCCGGCTTGGACTGTTTTCATGCTCGGCTCGAGGTATGCATTAATAATCTGTTTTGAATTGGGGTTGAGGTAAGCGAGAAAATTATTTTCTCCGCTATCGGGATGCGGCTCAGTAAAGAGGTGATCATAAAGACGTACCTCAACAGCGAGAGCCTCAGCTACGCTAAGCCAATGAATATTGCCCTTCACTTTATAGTTATCTGAGCCTGGAGTACCGCTCTTGCTATCGGGAAAATAGCGCGCGTTCACTTGCTTTACTTCGCCATTAGTATCTAACTCAACTCCAGTGCATTCAATCACAAAACCATGGCGTAGCCGCACGCGCCCTCCCGCTTGGTCATTACTGGGGGGATAAAGCCGAAAGAAGCCTTTGACTGGCTCCAACATAAAGTCATCGGCCTCGATCCAAACTTCACGCGTAAAGTTAAATTCTCGTTTACCCCATTTGGGATGATGCGGATGACGCGGGGCCGAGCAGGCTTCAGAGCCATTTGCAGGAAAGTTTTCAATTACCAGTTTTAACGGTTTTAGTACCGCAGTAGCCCGCGGAGCTTTGGCATCCAGGTCGTCTCGTAAAGCCTGTTCCAAGGTACTCATATCGATCCAACTGTCTGCTTTCGAGACGCCAATCCGTTCACAAAATAAGCGCAGACTTTCTGGGGTATAGCCACGCCGACGAATACCCACAATGGTTGGCATGCGTGGATCATCCCAACCATCAACACATTTTTCTTCGACTAATTGCAGTAATTTACGTTTACTAGTGAGGGTATAGGTTAAATTTAGTCGCGCAAATTCGTGCTGATGCGGTAGTGGTTCGCTAAAGACGCCGGCTTCTTTTAGGGCGTTCAGAATCCAATCGTAGAGGGGTCGATTATTTTCAAACTCTAAGGTACAAATAGAATGAGAAACGAATTCAAGAGCATCTGAAATGCAGTGGGTAAAATCATACAAAGGATAAATACACCATTGGTCACCAGTCCGATGATGATGCGCATGGCGAATACGGTAAATCACTGGATCGCGCATGACGATATTGGGGTGTTGCATATCAATTTTTAGACGAAGCACATGCTGTCCATCACTAAACTCACCCGCACGCATCGCGCGAAAGAGTTGCAAATTTTCCTCCACACTGCGATCACGATAAGGACTATTTTGTCCCGCTTGATTAAAGTTACCCCGTTTGGAGTGTATTTCATCGGCTGTTTGGCTATCGACATACGCTTTGCCATGCTGGATTAAGATTTCAGCAAATTGATAGAGCTGTGCGAAATAATCACTGGCGTAATGTAAATGGGTGTGGCCATTTACCGCCCAATCAAAACCAAGCCAGCGTACCGCATCTAAAATGCTATCGACGTATTCAACATCTTCTTTCACCGGATTAGTGTCATCTAGGCGCATATTGCAGCGCGCACCACCAGCACGCGTTTGATATTCAGCAGCTAGACCAAAATTGAGGCAAATACTTTTAGCATGCCCAATATGTAAATAACCATTAGGCTCTGGAGGAAAGCGGGTAATTAGTGGAGGAAGGGCATTACCGTCGACGTCGTTTTGCTGTTGGCGCTGTTGATAGAGGGGTTGTGCTAAATCGTGCTCAATAATTTGGCGTAAAAAATTAGAAGGTTCAGCAGCGCTGGCTTTGGGTTTACTAACTACTAGTTTTTTAGGGCTTTCTTGTGACATTTGCTAATTGTAGAGAAGATCGCTGCTCTAGAAAGAAAAAAGCCCGCAGACTGTGCGGGCTTGATGAGAAGGTAAGGATAAGTTAAAGCTCTTCAACGAAGACTTTTTCACGTCCTTTTTTGATCGCAGGTAGAGCAACAATCACGACCATTAAAGCTGCCGCTGCCAAGAGGCCTAGCGAAAGCGGACGGGTAATAAAGGTCGAAAAATCGCCTCGCGAGAGTAATAAGGCGCGGCGGAAGTTTTCTTCCATCATGGGGCCCAATACAAAGCCTAATAAAAGCGGCGCAGGTTCGCAACCTAGTTTAAAAAATAGGTAGCCAATAATGCCGAAGGTTGCGGTGATGTATACGTCAAATACCGTATTGTTAACGGTATAGACGCCAATACAACAGAAAACCAAA